>Ga0154462_105_pt2 | contig 33913 bp, 32 predicted proteins | sample RifGroC2_FD_105655 | JGI IMG/M metagenome (GOLD analysis project Ga0154462, IMG submission 105655) | Spirochaetes bacterium GWC2_52_13
GACAATCAAACAGCAGCGGAGGAAAATATCAACAAACTTGACGTCGTCGCTGTACGGTTATGCAGCGGGAAGGGGAAGTGTATGAAAAAAGTGCTTTTGTTGGTTGTGTTGATTCTGTTGGTTTCCGCTACCGCGGTATATGCCGCAGAGCCGAGAGAGGGAATCCGCGCCGGTCTGATCACCGGTTTGCCGTTCCATATCGGTGTATCGGGTGAGTATAATTTTGGACAGGCCACAGCTTCGGTCTCTCTCGGATATGCCAGCGCATTTCTGATCAGAATTGGGGGTGACTACAATTTTGACAAACCCTTCGTGAACGATGCCTGGGGCATGGCCTTGTATCTCAGTGTTGGTGGTCATTTGGATCTGCTTATCGGAAGTGGCTGGAATACCGTGGCCTTGGGGATTCCGGTGACCTGGTCCTACTATTTGGATGACCTGCCCATGAAGATATTTGTCAAAGCCGGACCGGAGATATATTTTGGCTTGGGAGGAGGACTCGATTTCCTCGGTACTATCGGAGCCCTCTACCAGTTCTAGTGTAATCCAAAGAAATTGCCAGCTGACCATGCCCAGCCGTCTCCCTGCGGGACGGCTGTAGGTGTCTTGGAATGAAAGGTATCATACCCCCAGGGCAAGCCCTTTCCCCTCGCTTCGTTTGGCTATGAAAGGCGACTTCGGTCACCTTACGTTGCCTGCACTCGTTCGGGAGAGTGGCCATTGCATGGCCCCTTTCCCCTCGCTTCGTTTGGCAATCAGAGTATCGTACAGTCCACGGTAATGCCGGCAATGGTGGTCCGACTTTCGGCAATGGTTTCCCATGACCACCCGAGTACTGCCGAGATTCCCAGCAATTCGCGCATATGGCAATTGGCGATCGCCCGTTGCACATGATCTACTTGGAACTCGTGCGGCATCAAGTGTGCCGGCGCCTGCAGAAGTGTAGACCGGGTCGATCGCAAATCCAACCAGCGTTCCTGTATGCCGAGACCGATCTCTTCCTCGGTACGTTGTGGTGTACCGCGAAGACCGGTCGGTTTTGCCTCCATATACAGATTCTCATACCGTAGGATACCATCGTAGTATTCTCGGACGATACCCACCGGTTCGGAAGCAACAATACCCAAGCCCAATTCTTCCATGCATTCCCGCTGTGCACATTCCTGGGGCGTCTCTCCGGGATCGATCCCGCCTCCGGGCAATACATATTGGCCGCGGTTGACCATATAGGAGAAGGCCATGCGTCCCCCATGGACAACGACGGCCCTGCAGGTCTGTCGGAACCATGGGTTCAACACCGATGCATCTTCGATAGGTCGGGTATCGTATATGGTGAAAATCTTGATGGGACTACCTCACAAATTCGAATCGCACACGTTCTTCGGAACCGCCAACTGGCCACAGGCGCCATTGACTCCCCGACCTCGCGAGAATCTGCGGGTATAGGGAACACCGAGCAGGTCGAGTTCACGGGTAAATGCCGCGATTTCCTTGCCATCGGGAGTCTCCCAATCGAGTTCGGCCGCCGGATTCCAGGGGATGAGGTTCACTATGACATCCAGCCCCCGGATAAAAGCCGCCAATTTCCTTGCCGATTGGAGACCTGTGTTGTAGTTGTGCAGCATGACATATTCGAGGGTGAACCGCTTTCCCACGACATGCTGATAGTGCAGGAGGGCCGACTTCAACTCCTCGAGCGGATACGCCTTGTTCACCGGCATCAATTCCGTGCGTTGCGCATTGTCGGCGGTCACCAGGGAGACGGCCAGCTTGACCGGAAGATTGATCTCCGCCAGCTGAAGGATTCCCGGAATAAGTCCGCATGTGCTTATGGTGATGCGCCTGAGACCGATATCGAACCCGGCGGGATCATGCAGATAATTGATTGCCTGGATCACCTCGGTGAAGTTCGCCATAGGTTCCCCCATTCCCATGAATACGATATGGGTGGTGTCGGGAGCAATACGTCGCAGGTGGACAAATTGTTCGATTATCTCGAACGCCTGCAGGTTCCTCACCAGTCCCATGGTACCGGTACGACAGAAGGTGCAGCCCATGGCGCACCCGACCTGGCTCGAGAGACATGCCGTCTTGCGGTCCTCCCTGTCGGTCAGCAGGACACATTCGACTACCGCTCCATCGATAAGCTGGATGGCCAGTTTGGTTGCTCCGGAGGAATCGGTCTGCTCGTCGACCACCTCGCTGGAAGCCAGGCGGGGCATTGCCTCGCCCAATCGGAAACGGAGCGGTTTCGGCAAATCGGTCATCTCCTCGAAATTCGAGACACCGCGGACGAGCCATTTATAGACCTGTTTCCCCTGAAATGTCTTTTCCAAACCCAATGCCCCTAGGATCTCATTGGGCTTCATGCCATACAGGGTCTTTGGCATCTTCTTCCGGTCATCCATACTTCACTACTCCTCGTATGGGTACAGTCTACGCGAACATCGCGATAATGGCCAGTAGGACGCCGGTGATACCCTCGCCTCCAAGGAAGCCGCTGGCAACCAGGCTGGTCTTGTCCGCCAACTGTTCCGACCGTTTTTTCCCAATGATCCTCTTGACGGCAAGCAGCACCAGCGCGCCGAATCCCATGATCGTCGAAATCGCGATCGGCAAATAGATGCCGAGTCCCAATGTCGCAGCCGGAACGTTCATGACATACAAGACAATTCCAACAATCGCACCAATGGTGAAGGCAGGCACATGGCCAAGTCCTCCGACCATTGCGGTGACCGCCCGTGCCTGGGGAGCGGGAAGCATCTCCGAACCGAATCCGCCGAACGCATCCTTCAGCACAAATAGGGCTATGACCGCCACAACCGAACCGACAAGGCCGCCGATTCCTTCGGCGACAATCTGGGAAGAGGGTTTCGTGCCGACCAGATGGCCCGATTTCAGGTCGTTCATCATATCACCGGTCAACCCGCACGCGACAGCGGTGACACCGGCGATCGAGAAGGCCGCGATGGTCGAAGGGTTCCAGATTATCTGGATTGCAAGCAGCACCAGGATACCGAATATCTCCATGGGGTTGATGCCGGTCTGTCCGGTCAACATTGCCGCCAGCTGCGTTGTGAGATAGATGCCGACGATAGTGACCACCGCTTGCAAAAAGCTGATTTCCGAGCCTGCGGTGAGCAACACCAGCACCCCGACGATAACCGACAAGGCAATCCACCTGGTTTTTCCGGCTGGAATGGCGAACACATTGGAAGACGCGGTCTTTTTCGAGCCCTGTTGCTTGAATTGCGATATCTTCTGGATCGCTGTCTTGGCCAGGATACCGATCCCGGTTCCGACCATCAACCCGATTCCCAGGTTTTGCCTGAACAGGTCCGCCCCGGCCATATCGGCGAACAAGCCGGTAACGATGCCGATCGGCGTTATCAGAAGATATCCCAGGACCGCACCGCCGAGCCAAACGAGGGAGAGGACCGGACCTATCATCGCGCCGATGCCCGCAGCCATGGGAGAAACCCACATGGCGACTCCGGGAACCACAGCCGTACCGGCGAAGATCACCAACACCGCGGGGATTATGGGGATACCGTCACGGAAGATGGTGAACAGCGCGCTTGCGGCCATGCATGCGAACAACAGGACAGCTCCCTTACCCTTTGTCGTACTGGCAATGAGCGTGTTGTATGCGGCCTGACCCATGGGATAGGGCAGTTGTTCCTCAACGATATACCGTTGGCGGGCGACAATGGTGAACAACGTTCCCAACAGTGCGCCGGAGAGGGTGATCACCAGTATCGAGATTGGCGACACCTCGGCCTGTGCATTGAGCATCCAGATACCCGGAAGGGTGAATGCGAGCCCTCCGGCAACCATTGCGCCGGAGCTCATCATGGTGTGGGTGACATTGATCTCCTGTAAGGAAGAACCCTTGAACCGCCGAAGGATTGCCATGCTGACAACCGTAACGAAGACGGTAGGCCAAGGTAGGGCTCCCATGCGCAAGGCGACATACATGGAACTGCTGGTTATCACGATAAGACCGAGCAGGCCGATGATGAATCCACGCAGAGTCAATTGACGTATAGGTTTTGTTTCCATAAAAGCTTCTCCCCCTGTAGATGGCGCAAGCATAGCAGATTGACGGATATTCGTTAAGTGTTCAGAAAACAGGCATAGACAGGCAAAATTTGTAACCTTTCCAAAGGTTTTAGGTATAAGTTCTAGGTATTGTGTGGATAATGCCGACTGATTGCAGTATTATTCTATACAGTAACAAACGCGGGATACATTCCCAAAGGAGATGAATCGTATGAAGAAAGTATTTCTGGTGGTTGCTCTTGTCCTCATCATTGCCCTGCCCCTTTCAGCCGCAGGCTACATGAAGACAAACGGTATCGGTGTTGGACTCAGCGGAGGCTGGCCGGTATCCGGTGTCGCGGTGAAGTACGGTATGGATGATTTCAGACTCGTCGGAACCCTCGGTTACAACTACAATGGCGGTTTTGCCCTTGAAGCTGGAGCCCAATACGATTTGAGCGAGTTCGATATCGATGGAGTTCCCTTCTATGTGAACGTTGGCGTTACCGGTGCGATCAGCGCTGGTGGTCCTGACTTTACGCTCTCTGTCAATGTGCCCTTCGGCGTGTCCTATTTCTTCGAGGATTTCCCGGTCGAGGTATTCTTGAAAGTCGGTCCTGGGCTCAGGATTCTTCCCGATCTCGGATTCGACATTGGCGTAGCACTCGGCGGCCTCTGGTATTTCGAATAGAAACACCGAACGAAAACAACAATGTGAAGGTCACGATGGAAAAATCCACCGTGGCCTTTTTTCTTGTTTAGTCTTCAGTTTGGGAGAAGGGTTCCAGCTTGGAAAGCAACCGGGCAGGAATGCGGGCCGTTACCGCCACGCCGTCATCGATATACTTGATATCTATGATAGTGCCGTTGTTTCTGACAAGTGCGACCAGATCGCCCCTCGAATGGGGGAACAAGTAGGTGGATTCGGGATGCGAATGGTGCGCCATGATCTCCATGGCATTGAGCAATTCGGTTATTCCCCGCTGTTCACGCACCGATCCGGCAATCGATCCCGGGTGGTCCGCCAGTATCTTTGCGACCGAGAATTCATTGTGCGGGCTGTCCATCTTGTTGATGAACACCACCATGGGTTTTCCCTCGCATCCGAGTGACGAAAGTACCTTCATGGTGGTCTCGAAGCATTGGAGCATGTCCGGGTGGGCCGCATCGACCACATGGATAATGAAATCGTCGTACCTTGCCTCTTCCAATGTCGATTTGAAGGCATCCACCAATTGGTGCGGCAGGTCGCTCACGAATCCTACGGTATCCGAGATCAGCATGTCGCCGCCCCGGGGCAGGGCCACCTTCCGTGTGGTGGGATCAAGGGTCGCGAACAACTTGTTCTCGACCAGCACATCGCTTTTGGAAAGCAGGTTGAGCAATGAGGATTTTCCCGCATTGGTATATCCGACGATCGCTGCTGTGGGAAGCGTTCCGTTCGATCGGCTCTTGCGTTGGATCGCGCGTTGCGCCTCGACCTTCTTCAACTCATCCTTGAGCACGGTGATCTTGTTCAATACGATCCGCCGGTCTATCTCGAGCTGGGTCTCGCCTTCACCCCTCGTGCCTTTTGTTCCGCCCCGTTGCCGGGAAAGGTGTGTCCATTTTCTCGTCAGGCGGGGAAGCGAATATTCCTGGCGGGCCAGCGCCACTTGCAGGACGGCTTCCTTGGTCGCAGCCCGATCGCTGAAAATCTGCAGGATCACTTCCTGCCGGTCGATCACCGCGATATCCATGGTCTGCTCGAGGTTCCGCTGGACGCGGGGAGGCAGGTCGCGGTCGAATATGATGCAATCGGCCCCGGCTTCCTTGGCCAACGCATCAAGCTCGGCCACTTTTCCCGATCCGATCAGGGTGGCGGCATTGGTTTCGCGGAGAGGAATGACAAGGGAACTGACGATTTCGGCCCCCATGGTCTGTACCAGACTCTGGAGTTCCTCCAGACGCGCATCCGAGCGTCGGATTTCCTCCCCTTGGGGTCGTATCACCACGACAAAGGCCTTGGTCTGCATCTGTTCGATCTGAATAAGTGTTGTATCCGTAATGGAAAAAGCTCCTTTCGGCAATTATCGCAGATAGTTACCTTAGATATCATTATATGCTATACTCCACGCGCATTACAAGCAATCAAAGGGGTCCCCATGGGTTTAAACTGCGGTATCGTCGGATTGCCGAACGTCGGCAAGTCAACAATTTTCTCAGCGCTCTCCTCGGCACCGGCCGAAGCGGCAAATTATCCTTTCTGTACCATCAATCCGAATATCGGCATGGTCAGCATACCTGACAAGCGGCTCGACAGGATCGTCGAATTGATTCCCACCGAACGGGTTGTCCCGGCTACAGTCGAATTCGTTGATATCGCCGGTCTAGTCGCGGGTGCCTCGAAGGGCGAGGGGTTGGGAAACCGCTTCTTGGCCTCTATCCGCGAGGTCGGAGTCCTGGTCCATGTGGTCCGTTGTTTCGAGAACCCGGATATCATCCATGTCGACAACAGGATCGACCCTGCCAGCGATATAGAGACCATAAACATAGAACTGGCTTTGGCCGATCTCGAGACGGTGGACAAACGCTACCAGAAGACTTCCAAGATGTCGCGCCTGGACAAGGAAACGGCGAAGCAGGTCGCCTCCGTGCTACCTGTCTTGGAAAAACTCCGTGAGGCACTGGGTAACGGTATTGCCGCCCGGAGCCTTGGATTCAGCGAGGAAGAATTGAAACTGGTCTACGACCTGCACCTGATCACCCTCAAGCCGGTGATCTACGTCTGCAATGTGGACGAGGATGGAATCAGCGAAGAGAACGATTTTGTGCGGACCGTACGGTCCATAGCAGAGGCCGAACATGCCCCGACTGTGGTGATCTGCGGAAAGATCGAAGCGGAGATTGCGGCGCTCGATACGCCGGAAGACCGCGCGGAATTCCTGGAAGCCGTGGGGCTGGAGGAGTCGGGACTCAACCAACTCATACACACGGGGTACCGGACTTTGGGACTACGGACGTTCTTCACCGCCGGAAGCGATGAGAACCGCGCATGGACATTCCATGCGGGGGACAAGGCGCCACAAGCCGCAGGAGTCATCCATACAGACTTCGAGAAGGGGTTTATCAAAGCCGAGGTGTACCATTGCGACGACCTGTTCAACTACGGTAGCGAACAGAAGGTGCGGGAAGCCGGGAAGTTCAGGATCGAAGGGAAGGAGTATGAGGTGCGCGATGGAGACATCATGCACTTCAGGTTCAACAATTAGGGTCTATCGACCACCAATTACCAGGTTGCGCTGAATTCGATCGGCTGTGCCAACAGCAGGAACTCGATGAGGGGTATGTCGAACCGGATGGAATTCGGGCCTTCGCGTACCCCTCCCTTTTGGCTCCTTATCACAGACGGTGTGGTCAGACGCAAGGAAATGACACTGTCGGTTATCGAGTCCGGACCATCCTCGCCCAAGATATAGCTGATCATATCCAAGTACTCCTCCTCGCTCATGCCCTCGTTGTACAGGGGACCGAACGTCTCGAAGTTGGGGTCTGCGAGGAAGGGGATCATGCGGGTCAGTTGCGGATAGTTCTCCAAATCCAGGTGGATCACCAGTGTGGTGGCTGTCGCCGTGCGAGTGATCCGTACGATGCTCTGGGGTTCGCGCCTGTTGAGGTCACTCAGCAGGTTTTCCAGGCTGGAGAAGGTGAAATCGATGAAATAGCCGTTGGAACCGATCTTGGTCGATGCTATGTTCGACGCGCTGGCAGTGGTGTGCAACTGGGTGACGAAGTCGTCGATCGAGGCATCCATGATCGATTTCTCCCGTTCCTCGGGAGCGAACGGCTCGAAATCCTCCAGCACCGTCAGGAAGAAATCGTATACGTACAAATCGGTGGTAGCCCAACCCGAACGATCCTGGGTGAGGCTGAGACCCTGTTGCATGACACAGCTGCTGAACATTGCCATGGTCAGCACGATCATGCCCAGCACCAGCTTCCGATACCTTTTCGTACTCATCATCACATGCCCCTTTGTGCTACTGTAGCCTACCGATAATGGATTTTGCAAGCACAAGCTCTCCTTACCCTTCCATCTTCTCGACATAGAGGATGCCGTCGTCGACAAAGATCCAATAGGGATGCGGTTCCTCGGAAGGTGGATAGGTCCTGGAAAAATCTGCCAGCGATGTGGAATCCAATTGTGCCAACAGGTCGCTGTCGTACTGCAGGTAGACGACCGGACTCTCCCCGCTCTCCTGCAGATGTGCGATTCCCTGATGCAATTCCATATAGCTGAGTAGTGCCGGCAAGAGGTCCTGCTTGTCCTTCTCGTGGTAGAGCGTTTGGATGAAACGGTCCTGCACCGCGAAGATATCCTCGTCTTCCTCGATCGGGCACTCCTCGAGATAGATCGAGAACGCCTCGAGCAGTTCAACCGGTCGGAAACCGAGACCGGAGCATGCCGCATGGAACCACATGACGGCTTGGCCTTGGGTATAGAATTGGTCGCATGCATCCTTCAAGCGCAGGGCGACTGCGATATCGGCGCTTTTCATGGTCGGGCTGCCGATAAGCAGATACGGACTCTCCTCCTGGTAAACCAGGTGCAATGCCTTTGCATCCTCTGCCAGCTGTGTTCCGGGCAAAAGCGCCAAGAGGAAAATATCCAGATTGCTCGGTTTGCATCCGATCGCATAATCGATACTGTCCCTGAAGGATTCCAAAGTGTCGCCGGGCAGTCCGATGATGAGATCCAACCCGAAGACCACGCCATGGGTGTTGAGCAACGCAACTTTGTTGGCAAACAACTCGGGGTCGAACTTGCGGCCGATACCGTTCAATACAGCGGCATTGCAACTTTGCAATCCTATTTGGAGCGAACAGTGGAATTGGCCGAACAGCTGGGCCGTCTGCTTGTCCAGCAATTCAGCACGGACTTCGAAGGTGAAGTGCATATCCGATGGGGAGTGGTCACGCAGCAGGGTAAGCATGTGCACGGTACGCTTGCGGTCCATGTTGAATGTTGGATCGAGGACGAATACATGCTTTACCTCGTGGGCAATCAGCAATTCCAACTCGGCTTCGATCCGCTCGTCGGGATAGGTCCGTACCGAACGGCTGCCACGCGATTCGAAGCAGAATGCGCAGTGGTAGGGACATCCTCGGGTCATTTCCCACAAGACACCCTCATAATCGGAAGGGATCGCCGTACCGGTAAGCAGTGGAGAGGCCAACGTGGACAAGTCCAGTGGATATACCGCGTGGGCAAGGGCGGTCGAGTTGGTTTGGATTCCGGGACCCTGGGGGTCCTGCCCCGCAAGCAGTTGTGAAACCGCCAGTGAGACAGTTTCCTCACCTTCGCCCAACACGATGAAGGACAATCCCATGTCGAGCAATTCCTGGGCTTTGGCACCGGCTTCAGGTCCGCCTGCGTACACGATCGTGTCGGGACACAGCTGCTTGAATGCCGGTATGAACCGGTTGAACCAGTCCCGGTTGTACAGGTACATCGACAAGCCCACCAGATCGCTGCCAGTCTTTGCGACGGCTTTTGCCGCCATGACAGGATCGTGGGTGTCCGCAAGGTAATGTGACAACGATACGTTCGTGGCATCCTTTGTCCGCACGTCGCTTTCCAGTGCGGTAAGGATGCACAATGCCCCCAAAGGGTAGGCCATGGGAGATTGTTCGATCGCACAGGCCACCAGGTTGATGGAGAATTTGCCGGCCACGCTATTTGATATCGACGCCACCGAACGCCGCGAGACAACGGACCGTGACCGTGGGAACCGAACGGTCCAACGGATCCTTGGCCTTGTTCTCCACACCGCCGAACAGTGGGGTTGCCCTCGTCACCACGCGGACATTGCTGGGGAACCGGATATCGATGCCACCGAATACCGCCGAAGCATCCACTATGATATCGTGGTCTATCCTGGCATCGCGGAAATCCACCGTGAGGCCACCGAACAGGGCGAACAATGTCGATCCATCCAGATTGTCGGCGGAATTCCTGATTTCCTGACCTGAGAAGACCGCGGTGTAACTCGGATAGTCCGTATTGTCCCTTTTGGAGGAGGAGTTGGTGGAATAGGGGCTTTGTCCACGACTTTCGTGGGATTCCCGACGCCCCTCGCTCCGATAGGAACTACGGTCCGGGTCCACATGCTCCCGTTCCTGGGAATCCTCCTGGTGTCGGGGATTGAATATGAACAGGAGGCCGAATCCGATAATCGCCGCACCGACGACGTAGGTGCTGTTGAACCACTGTGGAATCCAGTCCTGTTGGTTCGCCAACAACCAGAACCCGAGCAGGAGCAAGCCGAAATTCCAGGGACCGACGCCACCGCTGGTCATGGAGACGATTGCGACGATAATGATCGGCAAGGTCCACCAACCGGTGAAGAAGAAGGAAAATTCTATGCCTGCTGCTTTTAGGATCAGGTTGATTCCGACAAATACAATGATCAGACCAACGAGCACTTTGGCTGTGTTTTGTTTCATGGAGCCATTGTGGCCAAAATCCACCTCTGCTGTCAATCGTTGACAAAACCCTTTGCACCTCCTATAACTGTAGTTCCTGCGTGGTCGCACCCTGTATTGCCGGCGGCGCTCGATAAGGACGATATTCATGGCAAAGAAACAGAACACGAATGGCAAGACGCTCATTATCGTGGAGTCCCCCACGAAAGCCCGGACCATCAGGAAATTTCTCCCTGAGCATTGTTCCGTCATCGCATGCAATGGACATGTGCGGGACCTGCCCTCCAAGGACCTCTCGATCGATGTCGAACACGACTATACCCCCAAGTATGTGGTCTCCAAGGGCAAGGACAAGATAATAAAGGAAATCAAGAGCGAACTCGCGACGAGCACCGAATTGATGCTTGCGACCGATGAAGACCGCGAGGGCGAAAGCATCAGCTGGCACCTGCTCGAACTGTTGAAGCCGAAAGTGCCGTACCAACGCATGGTGTTCCATGAAATCACCAAGCGGGCGATCCTGCATGCATTGGAACATGGTCGGGAACTCGACATGGCGCTGGTGAATGCCCAGGAGGCCAGACGGATACTCGACCGCTTGTATGGATATACCATCTCTCCCTTCTTATGGAGAAAGCTTTCCCAGCCCAAGCTTTCGGCAGGACGGGTGCAGTCACCCGGTTTGCGCATGGTGGTGGAACGGGAACGGCAACGTATGCGGTTCGTGACAGCCAATTATTGGGACGTCAAGGCCAACCTCTATAGGAATGGCGATACCGTAACACAGGATTTCGAGGCGAAGTTGGAATCTGTCGATGGTGTGCGAATCGCAACCGGAAAGGACTTCAATCCCGAGACGGGAAAACTGAATCCCCACAAGCACGTGTTGGTGGTTGACGAACAGGCTGCGAAGGAGCTGTCCGAGCGGTTGCACCATGCCGCGTGGAAAGTCCTTTCGGTCGAGGAGAAGGAAAAGAAGCAGCGACCGGCTCCCCCGTTCATTACTTCGACATTGCAGCAGGAAGGAAGCCGCAAGCTTCGGTTGAGCGCGAAGGATACCATGCGCATTGCCCAGAAGCTCTACGAAAGCGGGTTGATCACCTATATGAGGACCGACTCCCCAAGTCTGAGCCAAGAAGGTATACAAGGTGCCCGGGATGCGGCCGGCTCGCTATTCGGTCTCGAGTACCTTTCCCCGACCTCCCGCCAATACGCATCCAAGAGTTCCTCCGCCCAGGAAGCACACGAAGCCATACGCCCGGCAGGCGAGGTGTTTGTCCATCCCGAGAAAAGTGGATTGCACGGTGCGGAATACGCCCTGTATGAGATTATTTGGAAACGGACTCTGGCAAGTCAGATGGCCGAGGCGATAAAAGCCTCCACCACCGTAAAGATCGAAGCGGACGACACGGTATTCTCAGCTACGGGAAACAGGATCGTGTTCCCCGGATTCATACGTGTCTATGTTGAGGGAAAGGATGATCCCGAAGCTGCCCTGGAAGATTCGGAGCGACTGCTACCGGAACTTTCCGAGGGCATGGGGCTCCATTCGAAAACGATCGAGCCTGTCGGACACGAGACCAAGCCACCTGCCCGGTTCACCGAAGCCACGTTGGTACAGGAGTTGGAAAAGCAGGGAATCGGTCGTCCGTCGACCTATGCCACGATCATAGACAAGCTGTTCGAGAAATCCTATGTGGTGAAGGACGGCACTGCCTTGGTTCCGACATTTGTCGGCTTTGCGGTCGTGCAGTTGTTGGAGAAGAATTTCACCAACCTTGTCGACTATGCCTTCACCTCCAGGATGGAGACCGAACTGGATGGTGTGGCTGAAGGAACGGTCAACCAGCTAGACTTCTTGAGAACCTTCTATGAGGGACAACAGGGGCTGAAGCAACAGGTCGAGGAGAAACTGGAGACAGTGAAACCGGCCGATGCGAAACGTATCGAGCTTCCCCACATTTCCGACAAGAATCCTATTCTGATCGGCAAGTTCGGACCGTATGTCGCCAGGAAGAATGGTGATGGGGATACCGAGCAGTCGGTATCCATTCCGGAGAGTTTCTTTCCCGGTACCATCCAAGAGGAAGATATCAGGCAATTGCTGGATATGAAGGCGAACGGTTCCGAAGAACCCGAGCCCATATGTACCGATCCGGCCAGCGGATTGCCGGTATTCCTGTTGACCGGTAAATTCGGTCCCTATTTCCAGCTCGGAAAGAAGACGGACGACAATCCGAAACCCAAACGGGCGAGCGTTCCCAAGGGGCGTGAACCGCAATCCATGGAAGCGTCCGAGATTTTGAAATACTTGTCCTTGCCTAGGGAAATCGGCATACATCCCGAACGGAACAAGCCGGTGGTCGCAAGTGTCGGACGGTTCGGGCCCTATGTCGGGTGCGATGGGGAATTCCGGTCGTTGCCCAACGAGGAGGCCCTGTTCTCCATTTCACTGGAGGATGCCTTGGCCATGCTCGCTGCGCCGAAACCGGGAAGGGGCGGTTCGGGTGCCGGGAAAAAGGGTGCCGCCGCGGAACCTTTCCTCTCGTTCGACGAGTATGAAGGGAAACCTTTGGGCGTGTACAACGGCAAGTACGGGTATTATGGAAAACTGGGAACGGAGAATTTCGCCCTTCCCAAGGACATGAAGAAGGATGCGGCCGCTTTGCAGACCCTCACCCGTGAAATGATGATCGAATTGTCCCAAGCCCCCAAAGCCGAGCGACCGGCCGGGAAGGGGAAGTTCAAGAAGAAGTGAGCCGAAGCGGTAGAGAAGAAGTCCGAGGAGTTGTTCCCCGGACTTTTTCCATACGTTGACCACCAAGGGTCATGAACGTTCGAACAGATATGAGTTTTTACCGATGCGGATCCTGGTACCCAGATAGGGGTACAACGCGGTTGCCCACAAGCCGGTCATGCCGTAACGGAACACGCCGACTGCCATGTGGTCTCCCAGGATTGTTTTCAGCGCTTGTATCACAAGCAATACGATTACCCCAAGGACAAAACGGAGGATCTTGGTCCCCGTCTTTCCGTCGGTGGTGTACTTGATATGGCGTTGCTCCCAGGCGAACCCCAGGTATCCACCTCCAGCCAGGCTGAAGAGCTTCATGGGATCGGTGAAACCGACCGGGTCGATCGCCTCCAGTTCAATCAAGAGAGCCAGCAGGATCGCAACGACTGCCGATACCGCACCAACAACCAACGAAAAGGTGTAGAGGGCTTCGGGTTTGTCGTAGAGGTTCGAGAACCAGGTGTATGCGACGAAGGTGACGGTGATTCCCAGAGCCAGACCTGCGAATACATCGAGCGGCCAGTGTACGCCGAGATACATGCGTGAGAGGGCAACCATGAGTATCAAAACCGCACAGACAACCGAAAGCCACCGTTTGCGGTAAGTTACCGCCAGTGAACTGTAGAAGGAGGCCGCACCCGTGGTATGTCCGCTGGGGAAGGAGTAGCCGGTAGCGGTCTCGATCCGCTTGCCTTCGATCTGTGCAACCACCTGGAACGGGCGGGGAGCCTTGACGAGGGCCTTGAGCACGCTCATGCCGATCAGTGAAGCGAACAGCGTCGAGAATATCGCGAATCCCTTTTTCTTCGATGCGCACCACAGGAAAAAAGCTACTGCAAGGATGAAGATAGTCTCCTCTCCAAGCATGGTCATGAGTTCCACAAGCACATCGAGAAACGGGGAAGACATTCGTTGGAAGAATTCCATGATGGTCAGTTGCATACGCGATACCTCCTTTCACCGTTGCAGTATATAGAAGCCGCCGGCCGGACGCAACCGGCAAAGCCGCAACCTTTTGGACGATACCGGTCACGGGAAAAGTTGTGGAAAAATGGGAAATAGGTGTTGACAAAAATCCGTCTACATTGTAGTTTCTCCATGCTACTTATGAGGGTGTAGCGAAGTTGGTTATCGCGACGGCCTGTCACGCCGTAGATCGCGGGTTCGAGTCCCGTCACTCTCGTACAAGACCGCTCTGGGTAATCCCGGGCGGTCTTTTGGTTTTTTTCCGAGCGAGTGTAGGGAACGTAAGGTTCGATACCTTTCATCGGCGTGTCGGGATTGGCATATTCGCGGCACTTGGAGGATATATGAAGATTTTGGTAGGTATGAGCGGAGGAATCGATTCCTCTGTCGCAGCCTTGTTGCTCAAGGAAGCTGGTCACGAAGTTGTCGGTGTCACCATGTCCATCTGGAGGGAAGGGAACCCTTTCACCGGTGAACTGCGGAAGAACGCCTGTTTCGGACCCAACGAAGAGGAAGATATCGCCGAGGCCCGAAGGATCAGCGAATTGCTGGGAATCGAGTACCATGTTCTCGATTGTGCGGCGCAATATGAACGGATTGTCCTCGAGGACTTCCGGAGCGAATACATGGCGGGACGGACGCCCAATCCCTGCGTCTGGTGCAACAGCCTCATCAAGTTCGGTGCTTTGCCGAAGATCGCACGCGAGTCGGGAATCGGTTTCGACAAGTTCGCCACCGGGCATTATGCCCAGGTCGAGCACACCGGTGGCCGTTGGTTGCTCAAGCGTGCGGTGGACAACCGCAAGGACCAGACCTACTTCCTGTACCGTCTTACCCAGACACAATTGTCCGAAGTCATGTTTCCGCTGGGCAAACTCAACAAGGAGGAAGCCCGGAGACTGTGTGTCGAGCACGGGTTCTTCACCGAGGAGAAGGATGAGAGCCAGGATTTCTACAGTGGCGATTATAGCGACCTGTTGCAGACCGAACCGATCGAGGGTGATATCGTCGACACCAAAGGCAACGTCTTGGGACACCATGCGGGGCATTGGAACTATACGATCGGACAACGGCGGGGCTTGGGAATCGCATCGGAGCGCCCCCTCTATGTGATATCGTTGGATGCCCGGCAGAACCATGTGGTGGTGGGGCATGAGGAGGAGACCTTCGGCAGCGCTCTCATGGCACAGCAGATGAATTGGATCGGTTTGGAACAACCCGCCGGATCGTATGAGATACAAGCGAAGATCCGTTCAACGGGGACCGCGAAACCAGCTATTCTCGAGATTCTTGGAGAGGATATGGTTTCCGTCCGGTTCGCCGAGCCGCAGAAAGCCGTCACTCCGGGACAGTCGGTGGTCTTCTATCAGGACGATGTCGTACTTGGCGGGGGTGTAATTCGATAACCGGTCGACAGGTCGCTTGTCCAGAGCATGGAAACATGGTTTAATTGTCAAACGGAACGTAATGTTCCATACCTACTTTATAGGGAGATTGCCATGCGACTGATTATCCAACCCGATTATGAGAAGCTGTCCTGTTGGACGGCACGATATATTGCAAAAGCGATCAAGGAGTTTGCGCCGACCGCAGACAAGCCGTTCGTCCTCGGATTGCCCACAGGTTCGTCTCCGATAGGAACCTATCGCCAGCTGGTGGAGATGCACCGGAGGGGAGAACTCTCGTTCAAGCATGTGGTGACCTTCAACATGGACGAGTATATCGGCTTGCCTGAAGACCATCCGCAAAGCTACCACGCATTCATGTGGGACCACCTGTTCAGCCATGTCGATATCCCCAAGGATCAGGTCAATATCCCCAACGGAAACGCTGCGGACATCCTCCAGGAGTGCGCCTCCTACGAACAGAAGATCGCTGCTGCCGGGGGAATCCGACTCTTTCTCGGTGGGATAGGTGCCGACGGCCACATAGCCTTCAATGAACCGTACTCGTCGCTCGACTCGGTTACCCGGGTGAAATCCCTCACCCACGACACGAAGGCCATGAACTCGCGGTTCTTCGGCAACGATATCTCGAAGGTTCCCTCCACGGCCATAACAGTTGGCGTGAAGACGGTCATGGATGCGCGGGAGGTCCTGTTGCTGGTCAACGGGCATGCGAAGGCCAGGGCGTTGCAAGCGGCGGTCGAGGGACCGGTGAGCCACGCATGGACATGCAGTGCCCTTCAGATGCATGCGAAAGCAATCATCGTGTGTGACGAACCGTCGGCTGCCGAGCTGAAGGTCGGTACCTGGAAGTACTTCAAGGATATCGAGGCCGAACACCTCAACCCCGATTGCCTGTTGGTAATGGAATAGTCGTTACGTTCGAAGGCCCATTTCGTCGGCGACCCTGATCACTGTGGCAGGGTCGTCGGTCATGATCGTGTCCACACCCATGGCGAACAACCGGCGCATCTGCACCTCGTCGTTGATGGTCCAGACTTGGATCACAGCATCCAATGCATGGAATGCCCGGATAAAGTCCTCGGTAATCACTGTGATTCCCCACTGGCGCAGCGGAACCTGGAATACCAGGGTCCGCCCCAAGTCGAGCATCTTGGGCAACAACCCCATTTTCTGACGAATGAGCAGGGGGATTACTTCCAAGGTGGTCACGCTGGTCAGTATCCGCTTGTTCTTTTCCCGCAACATGCGTAGGTTCCGCACATGGAAGCTTGCCCCAAGCACCCTGTCCTGGGCTCCATGGGCGACGACGACCCGTTCGAAAGCATCGACAATGGCAGGATCCTCGCTCTTCATATCCACATTGAACCGTTGTATGGGACATTCTTCCAGCGCTTCGTCCAAGGTTGCCATACGGATACCCTTGTCCCTGAAGGGGTAGGTCGCACCCCCATCCTGCGTATAGGTGAAGCCGGCGTCCAGTTGTCGCAGCTCGGCCAAGGTGTAGTCTTCCACCCGGCCCGAACCGTTCGTGTTGCGTTCGAGAGTCGGATCGTGCCAGATGACGACATGCCCGTCCCTGGTCAGATGCACATCGGTCTCGATTACATCCACCCCCATGACCACCGCACTCCTGAATGCTTCCAGCGTGTTCTCCGGAAAGTTGTGGCTGTCTCCGCGGTGGGCGACCACCTTCGGCATCGGTACTAGAAACGGCTCGTACATGGCATCACTCCATTGGATTCTCTATTTCGTCGCCGGAAGGTGAACCTGCCTCGGTGATATCCTTGTGCACCTTCAACCTCGCCATCTTGATGAACATCTTCTCGATCCGCTTGGCTTCCTTCTCACTCAATGTGGCACGTGCGAGGATATCCCTGAAAAACCGTTCGACTTCGGATTGTTCGTCCTGCTTGTAGAAATGGATCTTGTCGAAGGATTCGCCGATGGTTCGGGCGACTTCCTGCAAGCGTGTCTCGACAATCGGTGTGAAACCGAGCGAAGGTGCCAATTCCCTGTAGAGGGTGTAGGTGATTATCTGGACGGCTTGGGAGAGATTGAGGCTGGGGAATGCGTCGCTCGTGGGAATCCTCACTCCCATGTGGCACAATGCCAGTTCGGCATCGGTCAAGCCATCCGCCTCCCTTCCGAACACGATCGCCACGGTTCCAGCTCCCGTTCGTGCGATCCGCTGGGCCAATTGTTCCGGAAGCAACGCGAAATACTTCCTGTTCTTTCCCCGGCGCCGTGAAGCTCCGACCGACAATACGGTGTCGGCGAGTGCTTGTTGCAGGTTCTCGAACCGGAGATGGCTCTCGTACAGGTCGTAGGCATGGAGGGCAAGTGTCCTCACCCTGTTCTCGTCATACTCCTTGGAGCCTGTGATCGCGAGCTCGGTGATACCCATGGTCTTCATGGCCCGGCAGACGGAGCCGATATTCGCACCATCCTGCGGTTCGACCAAAACGATACGAATTCTCGATAGATTGGGATGTATTTCCATATACGCATTTCATATCAGATATTGCAGTATTATCCAAGCTGGCATATAGTGGGAACATGTTGGAGACTACAAGAACGCCTAGGGATGCAGCCAAGACAGCACTGCTGGTCATTGCCGTCATTTTGGTTGCCGCGGCTTTGAAAATTGCCGGCACGGTGACATTGCCACTCATAATCTCGGTGTTCCTATTCCTGTTCTTCAATCCGTTCCTCAACCGGTTGGAGAAAATGAAGGTCCCCCGCTGGCTCGGTGTGGTCATTGCCATGCTGCTGTTGTTGATTATCCTGCTGTTCGCCGGGTGGTTCTTCTTCTTTACCATCGACCGGCTTGTGCAGCGCTTGCCCATGTATATCCGTCGTTTCACCGTGATCGATGCATGGGTCGCCGAGAAGCTCGATTTGGATGCAGGCACCAGTTTCCTGACCTACCTGAATTTCGATTGGCAGGGAATCATACTGAGCTCCCTGTCTTCGGTAAGTGGCAAGGCGATCAATGTCATCTCCATGGCTTCGCTTATCTATATCTTCGTGCTCTTCCTCTTGCTGGAACGCCAATCGCTGATCCCCAAGTTGAAGATCGCGGCACCCGGTGGAAAGGGAATGCGGGTAGCGGTCCTGTTCGAACGGGTCAATCGCCAGATTTCCAAATACTTGTTGCTCAAGGCCTTGATAAGCTTGGCGACCGGTATCCTGTTCTACCTGGCCTGTCTCGCCACCGGATTGGATTTCGCCATCATGTGGGGTGTGTTGGCGTTTATCCTCAACTTCATCCCAAGTATCGGCTCGATCATCATCACACTCATGACCATCACCATGGCGTTGTTGCAGTTCTTCCCCAATTGGGCGAACATCATCTACGTGGCTGTGCTCATGATTTCCATACAGACGGTGCTCGGGAATATCCTCGACCCACGTATCCAAGGTGTCCAGTTGAATCTCAGCCCCTTCGTCATTCTCGTGTCGTTGTCGCTGTGGGGATATATCTGGGGTGTCGCCGGAATGTTCCTTGCCGTTCCCATTACCAGCGTCCTGCAGATAGTGTGTGCCAATGTCCAGTCGCTCAAGCCGGTCGCAGTCATGATCGGAAGCGGACGATCGTATCGGAAAGTGGTCGAAGAGGAACGGCGTAGGGCGCGGGAACGGGCAAAACGTCGGGCAGAGCGTGAGAAGCGGCGAACCGACAGGTCCAACCACAACAACAGTGCCCACAAACTTCCTATCGATACACATGAACAACCGCATGAATGACGGGGGCACGGATGCCCGGTTGCTTGAAAGTGTCAGCCTGAAAGATCTCGACCCCCAATCGCAAGGACAGGCAGTGGCCCGGTTGTCTGATTTTGTCTGGTCCCTGTATAGAAGGGAAGGCCGGAGTTTTCCCTGGCGCGAGACCGATGATCCCTATCGGATACTCTTGTCAGAACTCATGTTGCAGCAGACCCAGACCGAACGGGTCCTTCCGAAATACGAACAGTTTCTTTCGTTGTGGCCCGATTTCGAGGCCATGGCTTCCTCTTCCCTGCTTGAAGTGCTGTCCGCCTGGAAAGGCCTCGGCTACAATCGGCGGGCATTGGCCTTGCGCACCATCGCCCAGAAAAGTGTTGCCTATGGATGGACACTCCCCAACGATTACCAGGCTTTGCTGGAATTTCCCATGATAGGGCCTGCTACGGCAGCTGCTGTCATGGCATTCTCCCACCATGAAAAGTCCATATATCTGGAGACGAATATCAGGCGGGTGCTGATCCACCAGTTCCATCCAAACGAGCAGCACGTGGGAGATACCCAGTTGAAACAGGAACTTGCACAACTGTTGGACCTGCAGACAGACTACAAGCATTGGTATTATGCATTGATGGATTATGGTGTGATGTTGAAGAAACAGGTGGTGAATCCGAATCGTCGGAGTGCGCATTATTCCCGCCAATCGAAATTCGAAGATTCAAATAGGCAGATCCGTGGCATGTTGCTCCTCGTGTTCACCGAGCAGGGTCCACAAGATTTCGAAGGCTTGTGCCGGCAATTGCCCTTCGACCGGGAACGGATCGGCGCTTGTCTCTCGGCGCTCGAGGCGGAAGGATTCATCTCATTGTTGCCGGCAGTGTCGGAAGAACCGTCCCAACGGTATGGGATTCCCCACTAACTCCTACGGGCGTACGACCGGCTGCTTTTCCTTCCAGTCGATGAATACATTGCCCATCATACCGATCAATATGACGATTGCCCCGACGAGAAGCCGGGTGCTGAACAGGTCGTACATGTAGTAGTCCAGGACAATGGATGTGATGATCTGGGACGAGCTGAGCAGCAATGCGGAATATATCGCAGGGATCCGGGGGATGACATGGTTGGTTCCCGAAACGACCAATACGGCAAGCAATCCACCTCCAAGCATGAGGGGAACAGGTACTTCCCCGACAGTGGCAAACGCCTTGAGAGTCGTGTCTGCCGACGTGATGGCATAGACCACGACAGCAATGACCAATCCGCTGAGGACATTGTTCCTCGCACTGAAGAATACACCCTTGTATGCGGCGAACCTGGAGTTGTAGACCATCTGGATCATGGTGATGATTCCTGTCAACACGCCGATCACCACATACGGAATGGCAAAGGTGCCTCCCTGGGATGCCATGATTGCGATTCCGATGAAACTCACCGTGAGGGTAAAGGCTTTCTTGCGGCTGATGGCGTAGGTCTTCCTGCCCATGAATCCGGTCAAGTCGAACAACAGGGACCCCAACGACTGTCCGAATACGGCGGTCGCCATGGCCAACGATGCTCCGATATGGATAATGGTGATGTAGTTGGAGTTCAGGATTAGGAAACCGAAGGCGCCTCCGAACCACAAGTACCAGGGAGCCTTCTGCCGTTGTGCCGGTTTCCCCCTCTTTATCCTCAGGAAGGCCAGGATGATGGTTATGGCAACCACTCCGATGGCGTGGTTGAAGATGAACGAGACGGACATGGCCGACACTTCACCGAATCTGGTGTTGAACACCACCATGAACGAGATCATGCTGCCAATGGCACTGGCGAGGAGATAATCTGTTGCCCTATGCATACCCCGAGCTTACCACAAGGCTCGGGATCTGCAACACCCCAATCGTTGTTTATTTAGTCGTATCGAACAGAGGTCCCCGGTCCGATACGCTCCATGCCCGACTGAACGTGTATGCCGTTGGAGATCAGAGTTTGCGAAAGTAACTTGAGAATATTCGCCGGTAGCTGTACACTTGATGTGCCAATTTTTTTATTACACCAACGATGCGGTACAATTACCACATGTGGACCAAGGAGGAACCCATGAAGAAACGTATGTTCATCCTGACAATAGCGGTGATCGCCATAGTTGCGGTCATGTTCACCGGTTGTGCTACTACGCAAGCGGTGGAACCGATTGCACCGGTACAGGAACCGGTGGCTCCAGCTGCTGTGGCACCCGCTCCGGCTGCAGAGCCGGTTGTGGCTCCGGCTCCCGCGGTCGTCGAACCGGTTGCCGCGACTGTGGAACCGGCAGCTCCGGCGACTCCTGTCAAACCGGCAGGCGAACCCACCACTGCCGAGAAGGTAGTGAAGCTCATTGCGACAAGTGATATGCATGGCAGCCTGTTCCCCTATGATTTTATCCGCAACTCCACTGCCGCAACCAGCCAGATGCATGTCGCCTCCTTCGTGGAGGAACAACGGGCCAAGGACCAGAGCGTCGTCCTGTTGGACAATGGAGATGTGCTGCAAGGGCAACCTATCGTCTATTACTATAATTTTGTTGAAACGAAAGCTCCCCATATCGTGCCGGCTGTGATGAACGACATGGGCTACGATGCTGCATCAGTGGGAAACCACGATGTCGAAGCCGGTCCACAGGTGTACCTCCGTGCCGCGGCACAGGCGAACTATCCCTATCTGGCAGCAAATGCCGTCTTTATCGATACGGGAGAACCGGCGGTTCCTCCCTATACCATTGTCGAGCGGGACGGATTGCGCATCGCAGTGCTTGGCTTGATCACCCCCTACATCCCAAAATGGCTTCCGCAGAACCTGTATGAAGGTGTGCGGTTCGATGACATGGTGGATACCGCCGCGAAATGGATTCCGATCATCGAGGAGAAGGAAAACCCCGATCTGATCGTCGGTCTGTTCCATGCGGGGGTCGACGAGACCTATAGCGGAAGCGCCGACCAGAAGGGTAATGAGAATGCCAGCAAGCTGGTTGCCCAGCGGGTCGAAGGTTTCGATGTAATCTTCACAGGCCATGACCACCAGGATACCGACATGGTGGTACAGAGTCCTTCCGGTAAGGAAGTGGTTATCGTCGGGGCTATGAATGGTGGTCGATCGGTTGCGGTTGCGACTGTCGGATTCTCGCTTGATGCGGCATCGGGTTCCTACATTGTGGAATCGGTCGATGGTGAGACGGTGGCTATGGATACCTACAAGCCGCATGCCGAACTCATGGCGAAATACCAACCGGTGATCGATGAAGTGACCGCTTGGGTTTCCCGTCAGGTCGGAACAATCAGCGAGACCATCTCTTCACGCGACTCGATGTTCGGCGATTCCAAATTCGTTGACCTGATCCACCAGATACAGCTTGAGAAGACTGGTGCCGAACTGTCGATATCGGCTCCTTTGTCCCTGGATGCGACCATAAAGCAAGGTCCGGTGTACGTTCGGGATATGTTCAGCCTCTATCCGTATGAGAACCTGTTGTTCACCATGGAAATGACCGGGCGTGAGATCAAGGCTTTCCTCGAATACTCCTATGAGAAGTGGTTCAACCAGATGAAGTCCCTGGACGATGATCTGATCAACTTCAAGCGGGATGCCGAGGGAAAACTCGTGTTCAATACCAGGTACAATACCTATGATACAGTTACCCGGTATTACAATTACGATAGTTTTGCCGGCATAAACTATGTCGTCGACATTACAAAACCTGCCGGACAGAGGGTTTCCATAAAGACCATGACCAATGGTGGGGCTTTCCAGTTGGACCGCACGTATGTGGTCGCCATCAATTCCTACCGCGCACAAGGTGGCGGCGGACATTTGGCTGCTGCCGGTATTACCAGCGAGATGGCCTTGGACCGGATATTGTATTCGACAGACAAGGATTTGCGTTTCTATCTCATGGAAGCGTTCGAGACCAAGGGTGAGATCGTACCGACGGTCGACAACAACTGGTTGGTGATTCCGAATCTTTGGGTCCAGCGGGGTATGAAGAATTCGTATCCGAAGTTGTACGCTACACCGTAATCGATACCTTTCATTCCTCAGGGACTGTTGCGTAGGTCGAAAGGCTGGTGCAACGGTCCCTTTTCTTTGCGGTGGCCCAATGGCCTTATGGACAGCACAATGGCGCATCGGTACACTGTCGTCATGAATGTCGCACCAAAAGATACATCGATTGCAGCCGAAGCGTGGAAACTATGGGATGCCAAGGCGAAGCCCCAGCTGTCCCTCGGGCGGTTGGAACAGCTGGTCGTCGATATCGTCTGCATGCGCAGGCAGTTGTTGCCCGATCTGGGAAGACCCGTGCTGTTGTTGTTCGCAGCCGATCATGGGATAGTCGCCGAAGGTGTTTCCTCGAGTCCCCAGGAAATCACGTGGCAACAATGTGAGAACTTTGCCCAGGACGGCGGTGCGATCGGTTTGCTCTGCATGCTGAACGCAGTCGATATGAAAGTTGTCGATGTCGGTGTGGCTCATGATTTTCGCGCCGATTTGCCCATCGTGGATAGGAAAGTCGCTTTCGGGACACAGAATTTCGCAAGAACCGCGGCCATGACCCACTCGCAAATGCATGCCGCCATGCAAAGCGGAGCCCATATGGTCAAGGACGCACAGGCCGAAGGTCGGTCTGTGGTTGCCTTCGGGGAAATGGGGATCGGCAACACGTCCAGTTCCTCCGCCATCATGTCCTGCATCACCGGGTACGATATCGCCCGATGTACCGGCAGGGGAGCGGGTCTGGCACCCTCCGCTCTCGAACATAAAAAGGACGTCCTGTCTAAAGCGATCGTATTCCATGGGCATCCCACAGACCCCTTGGAGGTTTTGCGAACGTTTGGGGGATTCGAGATCGCGGCGATCGCAGGAGGTATGCTCGAGGCTGCCCGACTGCACATGGTCATACTTGTGGATGGGTTCATCGCGTCGACAGCCGCGTTGGTCGCGATATCGGTCGAAGCGAACGCACGCGATTATATGGTCTTTTGCCACGAGTCGGGTGAGGGGGGGCATCCGGCATTGCTCGAATTTCTGGGAGCTGAACCGTTGCTCTCCCTGCGTATGCGGTTGGGAGAGGGCACTGGAGCTGTTGTGGGTTGGTCGATTGTCAACCAAGCGGTGCAGTTGTACCTGCATATGACCAGTTTTGCCAGTGCTCAAGTCACCGACTCTGTCACACTGTTGAAGAAACAAGGAGTGGATTTCCATGGATAGCAAACACTGTACGTCCATTACGTTGGTAATCGGTGGGGCGAGGAGCGGGAAAAGCAGCTATGCCGAGACGTTGGCAACAACTATAGGTGGAAATCGGGTGTATATGGCGACCGCCGAGCCGTTCGACGATGAGATGCGCCTGCGGATCGCCCGACACCAGAAGGCACGGGAGGGTTTGTTCTCCCGAACCGTAGAAGAACCGCTCGATTTGGCCGCTGCCCTGGTTCGGGTCGGTACCGGGGCCAACGTGGTCCTCATCGACTGCATGACTGTTTGGGTGGGAAACCTCCTGCACCATTTCGGTCTGCGGGATTCGTATGCGCACATCGATACATTTTTGGCAGCTTTGGAGAATCCTCCGACACGTATCGTCATTGTAACCAATGAGGTCGGACAGGGTATTGTTCCCGGTGATCCCATGAGTCGGCATTTCAGGGACCACGCCGGTTGGCTGAACCAATCGTTGGCAAAGATCGCCGATACCGTGGTGTGGATGGTGGCCGGGATTCCGGTGACCATCAAGGGCGAGGTCCGCCTATGAAAGGCATAGGACTTGCGAGCGCATTCAGGACAATGACCATCTTCCCATTTCCCGGAAACGAAAGCGACAGTCCGGCCACAGCAATGTATTGGTTCGTTCCGGTCGCTCTGGTCCTTGGATCCTGCGTATTCGGTATCGCGTGGCTGCTTGCCCCGGTGGGAGCTCCGTTCTTGACCGGAGCGTTGGTCGTTGCGGTTCTGGCAATTCTTACCCGGGCGTTCCATCTGGATGGCCTGGCCGATATGGCCGACGGATTTGGCGGTGGTTGGACAAGGGAACGGGTCCTGGAGATCATGAAGGATTCCCATATTGGTGCATTCGGTGTGATAACACTCTGTCTCACCCTGGCGGTGAAGGTAGCGGCTGTGGCATACCTCTGCGGATCGGGCGATATCGGGTTTCTCGTTCTTGTCCCGTTGTTCTCCCGTCTCCTCGTTGTACTGCAGGCGGTGGTGAATCCCTATGCCAGGCCCGAGGGGGGAACAGCCGGCCGATTGGTTGTAGAAGCATCGTGGAAGCACTTGTTGGTGTCCCTGCTCTGGACCGGGGCTCTTCTGGCCGCTTTCGGGTTCATACCTTGGAAGGTCGTGGCAATCGTGCTGGGAACCGGGCTCGCCGTCACCGTATACATCGCAGTGGTGGGGCGCAGGAGAATCGGTGGTGTGACCGGGGACCTGTTGGGGGCGACTGTAGAGTTGTCCGAGACCCTTATGTTCGTCGCGGCCGTTCTGGTGCCCTTGCCATAGTGTCGATTTATGGGCAATATGGGGAGAATTGGAAAATCGTTGGACCAGGAGGAAATTCATGAGGAAAAGTAGATGGGGAATACTGGGAGCCGCAGGTATCGCGCGCAAGCAGTTGATACCTTCACTGCATGCCAGCGAGCATTGCGAATTGGTTGCTGTCGCTTCCCGTGATGCGGCAAAAGCCGCCACATATGCGAGAGAGAACGGCATTCCCGTTTCCTATGGATCATACGAGGAGCTGCTGGCCGATCCCACCATAGATATAATCTACAACCCGTTGCCGAACCATTTGCACGTGCAGTGGACTCGCAAGGCGGTTGAGGCGGGCAAGCATGTGTTGTGTGAGAAGCCCCTCGCGCTGTCGGTCCGGGATGTCGAGGATCTTATCCGATTGCGCGAGTCCTCGGGCAAGCTTATCGGCGAAGCCTATGCGATGTTCCACCAACCGCGGCTGCAATCGTTGAAAACACAATTCGAGAGTCGAAAGTATGGGAAGCTGGAAAGCGCCCACGGTTGCTTTTACGTGAAGAATACCGATCCGAACAATATCCGCAATGCCTACCAGGAGGGTGGTGGAGCGCTTTGGGACATTGGAGTCTACCCGATCACCGTTGCCCGGTGGATGTTCGGCGAGGAACCTGTCGAGGTGGCGTGCACGATGGACTTGGATCCCCAATTCCAAGTCGACCACCATACGACCGGAATCCTGAGGTTCCCTTCAGGAGGACAGATGAGTTTCGCCTGCGGCATGAGGCACCCCTTCCACACAGCCATGACCTTCTACACCGATACCCACAGGATGGAGGTCGGAAAAACCTTCCATAGCGATACGAAGGGCCAGATGATTTATGAAGTATTCACAGGAGACCAACCTCCTGCCGTAAAGACCTATAGTTTCGAACCGGTGGACCAATACATGTTGGAATGTGAGAATTTCGCCGAAGCTGCCCTGGAAGGGAAACCGTTCGCGGGGTCGCTTGAACAGACCTTGGCCAATACCAAGGTGTTGCTCGCCCTATTCAAGGCTGCCGACAGCCACAAATTCGAGAGTGTGTGATATGCATATGGTATGTTTGGACCTCGAAGGGGTCCTGGTTCCCGAGATTTGGATCAACTTCGCTGAAAAGACTGGAATCGAGGAACTGCGGCTGACTACCCGGGAGGTTCCCGATTACGATGTGCTCATGAAAGGCAGGCTCGCGATTCTCAAGGAACGCGGACTGACCTTGTCCGATATCCAGGGTGTTATCGGAACATTGTCGCCGCTGGAAGGTGCATTGGAATTCCTCAATACCCTGCGGCAGAAGACGCAGGTGGTGATTTTGAGCGATACTTTCACGGAATTCGCGAAACCGTTGATGGAAAAATTGGGTTGGCCCTCGATCTTCTGCAATAGTCTTGTGGTTGACGATGCGGACATGATTGTCGGTTATACGCTGAGGCAACAGGATGGGAAGCGGAAGGCTGTCCAGGCTTTGCAGGGTATTGGATTCACTGTATTCGCCGCAGGCGATTCGTATAATGACCTGACCATGATAAAGACCGCCGACAGTGGAGCATTGTTCCGTGCACCCGAGAGAATAAGGAAAGAAGAGCCGCAGTTGCCACATGCCGTGACTTATGCTGATTTTGGTTCGATCATTGACAAATTTCTGGAAAATCAGCATTGAAATTAAGATTTCTCTTGACGGATTGGCAAAACGCATCCATCTTTATTGATACTGTTTGAAGTACAATTGCTGAGGTGCCTGGTATGAGTGAACAATTTAACGCAGAGATGGAGCAACTCCTATTGGAATTGCGCAAGGAGATTCTCGAAAGCATTGCTGCTGAAGATGAGGATTTCCGTGGAATGATCCATGCCATGGGAATCAAGGATCTGGGCGATATTGCTGCAGATGATATTGCAAGCAAGAAGATGGAGGCCCTGAATCAACATGCCGCCAATCGCTTGAAGAGCGTTGAGGCAGCACTGACAAGACTGAAGAATGGAAGGTATGGAGTTTGCCTGCAGTGCGGAGCAAAAATTCCTGAGGAACGTTTGCGAGCGATTCCGTATGCGGTGTTGTGTGTAGCTTGCAAGAGTGGGGAGGAAGGGCCGAAACGTCGGTCTTGGTAATCCGTATCGCCTTTTATTGATGCATGCCCCTGGTTATAGCCAGGGGTTTCCCTTTTCCCGAAGGATCGTGGTCGACCTTCCGTGTCCCGGGTATACGGTTGTATTGCCGGGAAGCGTCATCAGTTTTGTCTTGATTGCGGGAACGATAGCCTGCGGGTCGCTGTCCGGCAAGTCGGTGCGGCCGATCGACCCTGCGAACAGGGTGTCACCTGAAAACAACAGATTGTCTTCTTGACGGTACAGGGCCACCGACCCGGGGGTGTGTCCGCCTATATGCAGCACATGCAAACCGCATCCGACTATGGTTTCCCGGTCGACAAACCGATGGGTAGGTTCCGGCAACGATTCCCAAAGGGAGTTGGGGACACCACTTTGTGAAGGGTCGAGCGAAATCGCCAGTTGTCTCAACCGGCGACCCCCCTCTTTTCCCAAGTATGGTGCATCCAGGGCATGCACATATACAGGAATGTTCCTGTCCTGTGCCAGCAATCCAGGTATGCCGAGTACGTGATCCCAATGGGAGTGGGTAAGGATCACTGCTTCCGCTTTCCATCCCTTGGAAGTGATATGGCGGAATATGGACGCTCCATCGAATCCGGGATCGATGATCCAAACCGAACTATCATTATGCAGAAGATAACAATTGGTCTGGTATGGACCGAGCTGGAGCGTTTCGACTTCCATCGCTATTCCTTGTTCGAGTAGCTGATTGCGGCAATCCTGCCGCGGATATCCAAGCCATTCATCTTTTCAATAGCCTTTTCCGCATGTTCCTGGGACAAGGTTATGAAGGAATACTTGTCGTGGACGCGAATGGAGAAAATGTCCTCGCGGGAAATGGACAGCTGGTCCTGCAGGATCTGCGAGAGTTCCTTCGCGTATAGCCGTCGCATCTTGCCGATATTGAGATACAACGTTCTCGCACCTTCGGGGATGGGAGCGTCGTTCTGTTCCTTTTCGCGAGGTTCGCGTGACTCCCGAGGTTCCCGAGGAGCCTTTGCCGTAGCTTTTCTTGCCGCCGGTGCCGGCTTTTCAGTTGCTTGGGCAGCTGCGGCCCTCGGCTTGCCTACGGTCCGCTTTTCAGGACCTCCGAGCAATTCCCGCAGGATGTATGCGGTGAAATAACCGCGACGGAAGAACGGCACGTTTTTCTTTATGATTCTTCTCAACGTTTCGAGTTCCTCGGGATTGGAATCGATATTGAGTTTGGCGACAAGCATCTGGATCTTTCCGGCGAGTACTTCGTTGTTTTCTGGGCTAGGTTTCGTTTCATTGTTCATGAGCAGGGTCTCCTTGGATGTGGTGATTTCTTTTGCCTCTTCGGCTGTGGCAATACAAACGAAGCGTGGAAGGACATTCTTCCATTCACCCATATGTCGTATCACCGAGAGCAATTCCCCGCTGTTCAGACCGATTGCGACGAGGGTCCCGACTTGTATCGCGTCGGATTCCTTCAATGAGGTCAATCGATCGAAACCAATTCCAATTGCTGGAATAGGGGGTTTGGATTCGCGCAACCGCTTGTCCAGGGCTTTCCACAGGATCTCGGTCCTATGGATTACCAGGTATCGCTGCCCTTGGAGGGCATACAATGTATCCAGGATACGGGCGGTCGCAAGTCTGGGGATGGTGTAACATTCCAATAGATGCGCAGGCAGCTCCCATTCGGACTGCAGCACCATGACGGGATGTTCCACCAGCTCCTGTGGGGTTCTGGCGAGATGGGAAAGGGTGTCGGCAAACAATTCGATCTGGACAGTGGAATTCAATTTGGTGAAAACGAACCGACAATCATCCAGAAACGCGAACTCCCTTACTTTCAACTGTTCTTCAGTCTCCTCAGCTTCTTGGATGAAGCTGTAGGCAAGCACAACCGACGTTGTCGACGAAAGAAAGATGTTGTCTCTTCGGATATGGTCTATCGCCCGTTGGGGGGTCGTCGCCAGTATCCTCGATTTGTCGCTGAGAGCCGACAGGTCGGCTCTTGGGGATTGTGTTTCGGAGAGACAAGTAAACGTATTGCAGAATGAACTTTCAGGACGTTCCAACCAATATTCGAGCTGTTCTTGCGAAAGGAGCAACAAAATGTTGGGTTCGCTAGCCAGTGGAGCATTCGGTGATCGTCCCGGGATCCTATGCTGTTTCGCCAACTGAACAGACCTGTTCAACGCGATGGACACAACCTCATCACCCACTTCTATGAAAAGCGGTGAGTGTGTGCCTGTGGATTCCAGTTCTTGCAGTTTGCCTAGAAGCAGGGAGGGGATCGCCAGATCAGTCATTCCACCTCCACGGAGAATTCATTCATACGATGCTCTTTTCCATCATCTGGATTTTAGGATATAGAGTGATGCTTGCTTTGTCAAGGAAGTACCGATATGGTACTATACGACTACATTGGTAGGTAAGGAGCATTCATGGGGCGGCAACGGAGCCAAATTGAAGTCGTGGAGAGGCAAATATCGGTCGTTGACCATGATATGGAAGTCCTCCTTGCGGAACTGGGTATGCATGTCCTCTCTCTTCGGCAACCGGTGGTCACCGGGGATTCCGCAACTGCCTATCAACCTCTGGTCAGGGAAAAGTCCGTGTTGGATGATTTGGATGCCCGTATCCTGCACCTGCAGCAGATTGGGCAGAGTCTGCAGGACGCCAACACCAGCATAGGCACAATCCGGAGCAAGCTGTCGATGCACGAACAGTCGTTGCGCGTCTCCTATGGGCGTATTGGTGTCATCGCTTGGGAAGAGGCATCGTCCGGTGTCCTTTCGGAGGCTATCCGGGGAATCCTTCCGAAAATCAACGAGATGCAGGAAAAGGTCGCCGCGCTCAGGGCCGAGAAGGATAGTGCGAACCGCCGTTCCCGTGAAGCGGGTTCCTTGTTCCGGATTCCATTCAAGATGCATGAGTACCTCGTTTCAAAACGGTTGGACAAGTATGCGCGGGGGCATGAGGAATTTTTTGTCGATACGGGGAAAGCTATCGCCGAAGCGCTGGCTATCAGGCATCTCGCAAGTTCTTCAGCGGTCGCCTTGGATACGGAATATCACGGGCTTTCCCAACAGATCGCCGCATGGAAAGAGGAATTGTCGCTATTGCAACAACAGATATCGGAAAACAAGAGCCGGTTGGAGGAAGTCGGAGTTGCCGGTTCGGTCGAACGGAAGGTCATCGAGCTGCAGAACAGTCGAAAGGAGCAGGCTTCTTTGGTATCGAAGCTTGCCGTCGCGTATGCAAAGACGATTTGTCTTCAGGAAAATCCGTGGAAGATGGTGGAGGTGAATGCGGAGACACTCCGATGTTACGATCAGATTCGTCGACACGAACGTATCCGGGCACAATTGGAGAAACGGATCGATGAATTGCGCATCGAAAGCACGATCGGCGAGTTGGTGCTTCTGATCGAACAGGACGAGGAGCGGATCATGCATATCCGGCAGATGATCGACCAATACAATCGGCAGATCGAGGAAATCCAGCGTTCCATCATACAGAATCGGGAGAAGATCGGCGAAATGAAAAGAAGCTTGGCTTCCAGTCTGGAGCGGGAGGAATAGGGCCCATGTCTGGACGAAGGGAGCATACGGACCGGTCTATTGCCGAAGCGCGGGCGAGGGAACGCCGTTATGAGAAATTGCAGGAACAGACTTCCCGGGAACCCAAGCAGATGGCATTGGGATTCGATGCCCCGCCACCTTCGCGAACCGATGCACAGCATCTTGTAGAAGAGCGGCATAAGCAAAAGGCCTCGGAATCGAAGGCAAAGGTGGTTGCGACCACCTCGACAAAAATTCAAGCGAAGGCGACCCCGGACCCGGGCAACAAGAGCACGGCTGTCCACCATACCAAGTCGACGAAAACCTCCACACAGGCTGGAAAGGCCAAGACGAAGATTCCGCGGAAAACCTCCGACAAAGATGTCGCAAGGAAGAAACCCGGGAAAAAGGGAAGCAAGAAGAAAGCCAAAAGGAAGGAGTCGTTCAAGATCCAGATTTCCCTTCCGGTTTTCATTGTCTTGGTCGTAGTGTTCGCGCTGTTGGCAGGTTCCTTTATTGCCTTTCAACTGTTGGGAATCAAGAATTCACAGCTTTTTGTGAGGGAGGCGAATAGTCCGACCGCCGTCACATTGACCGTCGAGCCGGGAATGTCGGCACGGCGGATCTCCCGCATGCTCGAGGACTCCGGAGTGGTTGCCGATGCCAAGGTATTCGAACGGTATCTGGAAGTGGAGGGGAGTACCACCAATCTGCAACCGGGGACATATCTGTTCGAGCCTGGACTATCGCATGCCATGATTGCCGAGAAGCTGGTAAATCCTCCCCGGGTCGCTACCGGCCAATCGGTGTTGGTGTACGATGGTTTTACCTTGGAGGAGATCGACGCCCAGCTCGTCTCGAGGGGCTTGGCCGACGAAGGGGATTTTCTTTTGGCTGCCAGAACCTTGGCCTTCGAGCGGGGACTGCCGTATGCGGAAGGGTGGTTTCTCAGCGGCACCTATATGGTGCCTCCAAACGGAGATGTCCCGATTGGGCTTGCCATTGCGATGCAGGATGCGTTGAACGAGGCCATTCGTCCATACCTTATCGCTTTGGAAGACCTCGATCTCTCCGTTGCCCAAGTAATAGTCATCGCCTCCCTGATCCAACGCGAGACGAAGGATGTCATCCAGATGCCATTGATTTCGGGTGTCATCCACAACCGACTCGAGGCAAACATGCCCCTCGGTATAGATGCCGCACTCAGGTATGGGTTGGATGCTTGGGACCGTGATTTGACCGAAGCCGAGTACACGGCGAACAACCCGTACAATACGAGAAATCGGGAGGGGTTGCCTCCTACAGGTGTGGGGGCCCCAAGCCCCGCGGCATTGGATGCGGCAATGAATCCTGCCTCCCACAAGTGGTATTACTATATCCACGATGCCAAGGGTGATATCCATTTTGCCCAGACCTACGATGGGCATAAGGAAAATATCGACGAGTATCTCTGATGGTCGTGGTTATAACAGAACACAATCGTATGCACGGGTTGCGTCAGCTGATTATAATTCGAAGCATCGGTTGGGGATACGATATAAAGGTGTAAATTGTTCGCCACGTGATATTGAGTTTTTTTTTCCGATAGTGTAAGGTGGACATCGTTCGTACAGGGCATGGATCACGCCGGCGTGGTGAAATTGGTAGACACGATAGACTCAAAATCTATTGGGGGCAACTCTGTATCGGTTCGAGTCCGATCGCCGGTAAACAACAACAAGCCGATTCGTTTTTCAACGGGTCGGCTTACTTTTTTGGGCTCTCTTCAGAAACCTGTGGGATTGGTATCGGGTGCGAGAGGTAGGGGCAAGACAAACCAGATAGAAAGATATGGAAAAGGGACGCGAAATACCCTAAAGTTTTTGTTACCACACAGAAACCGAAGGAGTACCCGCGTCCCATGCACGATACTATCACCATCAAGCACAATATGACAAGTTTCTCGGTGACCGAAAAGCCGAGACCGGTGGGGGCCGAAGGAGAGATCCGCTTCATGGTCACCTCGGGGGCGATGGAATCGGAGATGAAACGCCATTGCGACCGGTGTGGTGGGGCGATGCATGTGCACCAGCGCCATACGGTGCGCATCCAGCACGTGGCGCTGATGGCCCGTCCCCACCTCTTGTCGGTGCCCTATGTGCGCACCCGCTGCACGGGATGCGGACAGATCACGAGCCAGGACCTTCCCGTCAAGGATCCCCGCCACCGCATCACCAAGCATCTACGGTACCAGGCGGTCAAATACCTGGCCATGAGGCTGACGCTCAGCGAGGTCTCGCGCCTGCTGAACATCCATCCGGCGATCGTGAAGGAGATCGACAAGAGCCGGCTGGAATCATTGTTCCCGAAG
>Ga0154462_174_pt2 | contig 33529 bp, 33 predicted proteins | sample RifGroC2_FD_105655 | JGI IMG/M metagenome (GOLD analysis project Ga0154462, IMG submission 105655) | Spirochaetes bacterium GWC2_52_13
TGGGACACATCTTTCTTGCACACCATGACGAGTACCAGAAGTCAATTCTAGCGAGAGGTGGAGTAGGGGAACTCTTGTACAACCGGCTGGAAAACGAGGCTAGTTGCTTTGCTAGGAACTTGCTTTGTCCTGCTTATCATGTAGAGAAGCTTCTAGAGTCCCATGGGATCTCTAAGGCTTCCAGGAAGAAGGACGGTTGGGTGAGAACCAAATGGACTCAAATCACTGAAAACCTTGAAGTAATTTTTCATGCGGAGGATCTTGTTGAGAGTGCATTTGATGTTTCTGCTGCAGCAGCAGAAGCACGTATTACCTTTTTGCGAACTGACTTGAAAAAATGTAGTGATTACTCGATAGATTTTAAACCAACAGAACACATCAAGCATACTGCAGCCTGGCATTGTTCCTATTGTGGATGGGTAAGATTACCTGGAGCGTCCCGTTGCTTTGAGTGTGGCAAAGAGCATTTCTCGTTCAAGGTTAGTCCTTCGGGATTCAGCTATAGGGATCTTGGAGTGAACAGTCAAACTCAATTTTCCCCATGCCCTGTCTGTGGAAATGAGATTTTCTCAGAAGACGCTGGATACTGCAGGATATGCGGTACACCGTTAACAAATCCATGCACACATGATCCTACACATCTCAACCATCCTGAGGCAAAACATTGCTATGCATGTGGATATCCTACTGCATTTAAAGATAGCGATTACCAAATACAGATAAAACAAAGCTTGGAAAAACATTCCGAAGGAGAATTCTCGATGATATATAAGTCGGATGTAGAATACGATCCAAAAACGAATAAAGTCACTCGATGCCCAAGATGTGACAATGAGCAGATCAACGCTGACGCATCATATTGCAGAATCTGTGGGTTACCATTGGTAAACAATTGCATACCTGGTCAATGGGAGGATGATTTCGGGAATAGCTATTCGCGGGACCCTCATGAAAACTTACCCGACTCAAGGTTCTGTGAACAGTGCGGAGAACCAACGGTGTATTTCCAGAACAAGCTCCTTAAGACGTATAGAGAGATCCAAGGATTGCCAGAGGCGGAAGATGATGGGGATGAATTTGATCCCGACATACCGTTCTGAGGTTTATGATCCCGGCTACCTTAGGGCGTCTAAGGAAGAGGAGCACTTCTCTTTTCCTTTCGAATATTTGTTAATTAGGTAATCCGAAAACCATTGCCAATCTTCCTCGTTCGCTTCCAGGTTTCTTGCAGTCCTGAGTGCGGCGTTCACATACGGCCTGTCGGTCACATACGGATTCAGATCCGGTGCGAGCAGGCCTTTTTGCTTGCCGACTATGTCATACATCTCGGCTTTCTCTTTTTCATTCAGATTCAGCACGTTTGCCAAATCTGCCAGTCTTTCCTCGGTCAAAGGTGCACGCCGATTGTTTTCCACGTCACTCAGGAAAGGGGCGGACAATTCCAGTCTCCGAGCCAGCTCGCGTAGGCTTATTTGCTTTTCTTCTCGTTTGTGCTTCAGATATTCTCCAAAGTTTGTAGTTTCTTTCATTTTCAGTGTTATCCTTGTTAGTCAAATAGCATACAGACAAACAGCCATACAATATAGTGGAGCCTGGTTTGCTGTCAATACGAACTGAAGGATTTTAAAACTTTGAAATCAGTTTAGGGAAAAGATAAACGGTAATATTATACATTTTCTAAGCATTATTAATAGCCGATACTATAGCTGCCTGCTATAATAGCGAATTAGAAACAAAGAGTTGTATGAAAAAGTATTGATATCAATTCATAACTCAGAATTAATCTTTAATGATTTATATTACGGAGATAAAAATGGATCCTTCGAAATTATATCGGGTATATTCTGAAGCCGGTTTTACTTTTACCAAAGATTTAATAACAAACTATTGTTTGTCATTATATACTAAACCATTTGCTATTTTATCCCGGATATCTGGGAAAGGGAAAACGAAAATCGCACAATTTTTCAGGCCGTTTGAAAAGGATGGTGTATCTCCTGAAGTGCAAACTGCTTCAAGCGAACTTGAGGCACTTGAGGATCATATACTTCTTAAACTTACTGAAGGTATTTTATATGGTGATAGCCGTGGAAATTTCAAAATTAAGAATTTACGTCTGTTACTTACAAGACTATTTAGTAAGCCATAAAGAAATTAGTTAAATGAGTCGTTGTATGGATGTACTAGAAGACAGGTGGCTATCTGAAGATGAGATTGCAACCTATTTAGGTTATAGGTGGATAGAAATAAAAAAATACCCGTTCATAGAATTGGAAAGTTATGGAAATTTAAAAGAAGGTAAGTTGATGAATGGGTCGTTTCTGGTGGTGCGGCTGCCGGCAATGATAACAATAATGAGTATAAAGACGAATAGCAGCGGTAGGAAGTTAAATTGATGATTACAAAACAAGCATTAGGTAGCACCCTTTTTGGTATGGCAGATATTCTTCGAGATAAGGTTGAAGACTACAAGTCTTACATCCTTTCCCTTCTCTTTTTTAAGCGTCTCTCTGATAACTATACATGGGAGATTGAACACGGTATTCAGGAGTTCAAAAAAGAATATGGTGCAGAACCCAACGAGAAGCAGAAGCAAAAGATTATCGCCGATAAGCATGACTTTACCATTCCTGATGGATGTTTCTGGGAGGATGTCCGTAAAGCCCCGCTCGATAAAAAGAACGATGCATTGAATAAAGCTGTTAATGCTATTGCGGATGAAAACGTGGCACTCAAAGGTGTTATCAACACGGTACGTTGGAATGAACCCTCACCGGACGGCACAGGCGGAAAGAAGCTTCACCCCGAAGTACTAAGTCTGCTTGTAAGCTATCTTGATGCGGTTGATTTAAGCAACAGGAATGCCTCTGTAGATATTTTAGGTGATGCCTACGAATATTTAATTAAGCGTTTTGCGGATGAGAATAAAGGAGGCACCACTGCCGGGCAGTTTTATACTCCACAAGAGGTAGTCGATATCATTGTCCGCTACCTTAAACCACAAAAAGGAAATACCCTCTACGACCCGACCTGTGGTTCCGGCGGCTTCTTAATCAATGCAGCTAAATACATAAAACGAAATACAGGCAGCCAAAAAAATATTCGACTGTTCGGACAGGAAGATGTCTGGAACACTTGGGCGATTGCCAACATCAACATGATCCTACATGGCCTTGATGCATCAATCAAAAAAGGCGACACCCTAAAAGATCCAAAATTTACTGATGAGGAAAATGATCTTGCCATCAAAACCTTTGATCTGGTCATGGCCAATTTCCCATTCTCTCAGGAAAACTGGTGGAAAAACGGCGAACCAAAAAAAGATAAAAAAGGCAAGCCAATAACGAAAAAAGACGGTTCACCACAGTTGAACTATCCTGGTAAGGAAGATTTCAACGACCCCTATGAACGCTTTGATTATGGAATCCCACCTTTTTCAAACGGTGACTTTGCATTCATTCAACACATTGTCGCCTCAATGAATGAAAATGGTAAGGCGGGTGTTGTATGTCCTCAAGGGGTTTTGTTCCGTGGGCAGCCTGAAAAAACTGAAGAAGAGGATGGTCAGAATCGGAAGGCTGATGATGAATACTTGATTCGTCGAGGTTTTTTGCAGGGCCCTGTCAACAAGGATGGGGAGTTTGTTAGCGCGATAAATATTATTGATGCCATAGTCGTGTTACCGGGTAACCTCTTCTATGGGACTACGATTCCTGGCTCCATCTTACTGCTCAATAAAAACAAACCAGAAGAGCGCAAAGACAAAGTGTTAATGGTCTATGCCGCAAAGGAAGGCTGGTACAAAGAAGAATCAAACATGAATACGCTCCTGCCTCAGGATATCTTGCGTATCTCCACCATTCTTGAATCTTGGGGCGATACTGAAACTGCTAAAGAGTGGATTACTTCACAAAAAGCTCGGTTGAGAGATCTTATACAGGAAGAGCTTGATTTTAAGAAAGATGAAATCGAACTGGATACCCATGAGGATATTGAGCTGGCCCAAGAAAAGCTCCAAAAAGCTAATGAGGCAATAAAGGTCAAAGAAGCAGATGGGAAAAAACCGATAAAAACGCAGCTGAATAACCTGCAAAAGGCGAAAGACGCCCTTGAAAAGCTGGTTTCTCAAAAAGAGCAGCGTATTACCGATGCTGAAGAGCAGGCAGAAAAAGAGCGCAAAGCCATTGATGAGGTGGAAACAGAGCTATTGACTATGCTGGCTGACCCGGAACTGCGTAAACGCTACTTCTCCGTGGTTGATATGGAAGAGCTCGAAGAAAATGAGTTCAATCTCAATATTCCCCGCTATGTGGATACCTTTGAGCCAGAGGAAGAGATTGATCTGAGGGATGCAATCAAAGCTTTTGAAAGCGCCACAGCCTATGAGGGGAAGGTCACTTCATTCATCTCAAGCATGAAAAAGTCATTGGGGATGTAGCATGAACTTTATTTCAAATAAATTCAAAAACCTTATTGAGTATAATTCTGGATACACTTGGTCGAAAGAACAAGAAAATTCAAAATTTGTAGATGGCTCAGTTCGTGTTCTTACTGTGACCAACATTCAAGAAAACTTGGACTTGAGAAGCGAGCTTTATCTAACCCATGTGACCGAAAAAGATAGAGAAAGAAAAGCTGCTTCAAAGGGTTGGTCAATCGCTGTCAGCTCCAATGGGAACAGAAAGAGAATTGGTAATGCTGTTTTTATTAACGATGACACTGACTACTTGTTTGCCTCTTTCTTGATAGGATTTATTCCCAAAGACCCAGATACAATATTACCGAAATATTTCTTCTACTGGCTCTCATCACACCCAATACAGGAAAGAATCACCTCTGTTTCTGAAGGTACTACCGGCTTGGGTAACCTCGATATTCGTTTTTTAAGGAATATGGATCTTGAATATCCTAAAGACCCGTCCGAACAAACAGCCATCGCCGGAATCATATCCAAAGTGGATGAGGCGATTGAAGCTGTAGAAAACAGCATTAAGTCTGCTGAACGCCTCAAGAAATCACTCATGCAAAATCTGCTGACAGGGAAATTAAAGCCAGATGGTACATGGCGCAGTGAGGATGAGTTTTTTGTAGATGAAAAATATGGTAAAGTGCCTAAGGGGTGGGAAGTAAAACCATTAAAGGAACTTGCCACAATACAACGAGGAAAGTTTAGCTATAGACCAAGAAATGAACCACGCTTTTATGGGGGTGATCATCCTTTTGTTCAGACAAGTGATGTAGTAAAAAGCATATTTTATTTAAAGCAATATTCACAGACTTTGAGTGATTTAGGAGTTACTGTAAGTCGAAAATTTAACAAAGGGACAATCATAATCACTATAGCTGCAAATATTGGAGATGTAGCGATAGCTAATTTCGATGTTTTTTTTCCTGATAGCCTAATAGGAATTAATCCATTTGATGATAAGATTGATACAAAATTTTTATTGCTATCTTTATTATCAAAGAAACCATTTCTTAACCAAGTAGCCACTGAAAGTGCCCAGAAAAATATCAACTACAGCAATTTAAGACCTTTGACTATCCTTCATCCTATTGATATTACAGAGCAATCAGAAGTTGCAAAAAGAGTAGAAGAAGTTTTTGAAATTATTGAAAGGAAACAAGCTAAAATTAACTCTTTATATAATCTCAAAAAATCTCTCATGCAGAACCTGTTGACCGGCAAAGTTCGAGTTGATGTTGAAAAAATCAATAAATTACTGGAGGAGGAGTAAGCCATGGGAAGGCTATCAGAACTTAAAGGGGTGGAAAAACCGGTAACTGAATGGCTCAATAAAATGGGCTGGATCTTCCAGAGTAATGAAGACCTAAAGGTTTTTAATCGTCCTTTTTCAAATCCTATCATCAACCAGATCTTAATGGAAAAGGTCACTGAATTTAATGATATTCCAGAAGGTGTTGCCGAGACGGCAGTGGATCAACTCTTACACAATTTGAATAATCCCAGTCCGATTATCGGCAATGAAAATTTTCTCGAAAAATTGGTGAAAGGCATAACGCTTTCGGTGGATGGTGAAGACCGTGATTTTCATTTCATCGATTTTGAAAATATCTGGAACAACTCTTTTATTGTTACAAATCAATACTGGGTTCAGGGATTCAAAATGGTCAAAACAGATATTATCCTGCTCATAAATGGGATTCCTCTTATACCTATCGAGGCAAAACAACGAGCAAGAAAGGGAACCAATTGGCTGGAAGGAGTTAAACAATTCTCGACGTATGACCAGCGAGCGGATAAGCTTTTCATGTGTCACGGATTTGGCGTTGCGTGTAATGGGAGAATTACCAAGTATGGCATTCCCGGCGCGTCTTCTTCCTATTTTAACGAATGGAAGAGCACAGTCATAGATACAACACAAGAAAACCCGATTCTTGATCAATCCAATGATCTGTGCCGTACTTTTTTAAATAGCGAAGATGGCTATCAGCATTTTGATGTTGAACGGTTACCCAATGGTGAAGTGCTTGAGAGAATGAAGCTGGGTATAATTGGCTTACTTCAACCATCAAGAGTATTGGACATCGTTAAAAATTTTCTGTTTTTGAGCGTATTGATGGGAAAATTACCAAGAAGGTTGCTCGCTACCAGCAGCTTCGTGCCGCGAATAAAATCGTTGATCGAGTTACAGAGTCCGATTTGAAGCAAGGGGTCATCTGGCATGCCCAAGGTTCTGGTAAAAGTCTAACCATGCTCTATACCGCCTATAAGCTCCGCAATACTCCCAAACTCAATGACCCGACGGTTTTTATCGTGGTCGACCGAAAGGATCTCCGTGAACAGATCGGCGGCACCTTTGATGACTGTGAATTTCCAAATGCTCGGACTGTATTCAATATTGGTGACTTGAAGTATCTGATAGATAATGCTCCAGCAGGAGTTTTTATCACAACAGTACAAAAATTCCGTGAATTAGGAGATCGGCAGGATAATCGGGATAATATCATTATTTTGATAGATGAAGCACATAGAACACAATATGGTGATTTTCAAATTGAGCTGAAAAATGTTTTACCCAATGCCAGACGTTTTGCATTTACAGGTACTCCAATACCAAAAACATATCAGGAGTTTGGTGTTAAGAGAGACGAAGGATCGCAAGAATATTATCTCGACAAATATGGTATTCAGGATGCAATCAAAGATGGCGCAACGGTTCCAATCCGTTACACTTTTGGTCCTCAGGAATGGTTTCTTGATAAGGATAAACTTAAAGCGGGATATGATGAAATTACTGCTGACTTAACAGAGGATGAAAAGCGACTGGTTGAAAAGCGCGTGCAGGCCTGGAAAGTCTTCCTTAAGCATGAGGACCGTATTGCAATTCTTGCTAAAGACATTGCTGAAGATTTCCGGAATGTAGTGGAACCTCAGGGATACAAAGCTCAAGTTGTCGCATGCGACAAAGAGGCATGTGTGCTCTATTACAACGAGCTTTTAAAATATTTCGATCGCTCCGAGTTAACGATCATTTTCTCGACAGGTAATTATGAAGAAGGTGAAAAGTATGAACTGTTCAAGGATCATTACAGAGAAGACAATGAACGCCGCAGATTAATTGCAAAATTTAAACGTAGAATTACTCCAGAAGAGCAACGCGAAGGGAATAATCTCAAAATCATAATTGTCTGTAATATGCTGTTAACCGGTTTTGATGCACCAATTGAAGAAACTATGTATTTGGACAGCCCCATCAGGGATCACAACCTATTGCAGGCTGTTGCTCGAACTAACCGTCCTTATGACGACAAGGTATCAAAGCTCTCCAAGGAATTTGGAAGAATCGTCGATTATGTAGGCGTATTTGAAAACTACAAAGAAGCGCTGAATTATGATCCAGAGGATATTGGTGAATTTGAAGATGTCGAGAGCCTCGTGGAGCAGTTTCCCAAGGTGCTTGATGATGCTTTTGGACCGTTTAAGGACATCATGCTTGAAGATTCCTATGAGTGTTCAATGGAGATCGTTAGAAAGCTCACTGAACTAGATCAGGGCAAGTTTGAACAGGATTATAGAGAAGTTCTTCAGCTTTGGGAGGCTATTTCCCCACACCCGAATCTTCGGGACCATCGTGAACAGTATTTATGGCTCAACGAGATATATGAGATTTATCTTGAAGAGTTTAAGCGACTTGATTTTGACTCTGAAATCTACGCTGTAAAAACACGCAAGTTGATTCAAGAAAGCACCAAACTGATTGACTTTAAAGGGCATCTTCCTGAAATCAAAATTGATTCAAACTACCTGGATGAGCTCAAAGATACAAAACTCTCCCCATCTGATAAAGCAGAAAAAATCATTCGTGATATTGAAACCGTTATCCGGAGAAATGAAGTAAACAGCGCAGCTTATGTTGAGTTCCAAAATCGACTGGATGAGCTTATCAAAAAGAAAAAGGAAGAAAGCGAAGCGATTGAGCAACTACTCTTGGAACTAGGGGCGCTTTACAGTGAGTTGGATGATATCGCAACACTTCCTCAGCGAATGGGATTTGAAGATAAGGGGACCTTTGAAATATTCACTCACATAAAAAACGTTCGAACTGATAGTTTCCACGAAGAGCTAACCAGAGAATTCGCAAAAGATGTAGTAGCTTCAGTGATCCGCAGAAAGGTTTATATCGGATGGCAGGATGTACCAAATGAAGTTAATCGCCTCCGGGTTGATATGGAAATTTTTGCTGCTTCTGATAAGTATCAAATGCTCGCGATCGATGATGATTCTCAGCTTATGGACGTGATAATGCTTAGTGTTGTTAATAACTTTGGGTTGAAATGATGATGATGCCAGAAAATCATACATTAAATAGAAAAGATATAAAACATGCCAGAATCAAAGTGTCTGAAGATGGGTCTGTAGGAGTTATAGTACCCTTTTCTTTTACCGATGATGACATTTTAGCTCTTATTACTAAAAAATCAAAATGGATCGAAAAACAACGGGCATTTTTTAGCAAAAAATCAAGGATTGAGCTGGCACGGAATCAATTGCTTTTGTTTGGTAATCGATATTCATATTTTTACGATGATACGTATAGCCGAAAGATAGTAGTGGATCATGGATATAAAACCATCCGAGCGAAAAGGGATCTTCTCGAATCAGCTATTCAAAAGAGGTGGTATAAAAACGAAGCAAGGAAGTACTTGATTTCAAGAACAGAGGAATTGGCTGAAAGACTACACTTTAAATACAAAGTGATATATATAAGGGATCAAAGAACCAAGCTAGGGAACTGCTCTGATGAGCGGAACATTTCTTTAAACTGGCGCTTGATCAAAGCACCCAGATTAGTCTCTGACTATATCATCATTCACGAGCTTGTTCACACCAAGATAATGAACCATTCTGGAAAGTTCTGGACACTACTGAAGTCGTTATACCCGGATTATAAGGATGCCATGAATTGGCTTGATAAATATGGGAACAGCTTATGAAAATGCCCCCCCATTCATAAAACTGTGATGCTGTTCTTGTCAAGAATATATGAGAAGAGTATCCTTGTGAAGTCTTCTATAAAAGCGAATTTATATGGTGAAAACTTTTATAGGAGGACATCCAGTCTACATACTCGCATGAATTTATCGAAGCAGCGCACGAACACACTTTCAAGAATGAGAAAGAGATTACATCAAGCTCACATGTTGTGTGTGTAATCTGCGGTCGACTTTATAATCCAAAAAAATATGAGCCTGAAATGGTTGAAGAACTGGATGGAGAAAAGACAGCTTTCTGCCATTTCTGTCCAGTAGATGTGCTTCTCGGAAATGCCGCTGGGTTACCTATCTCTGATGAAGAATTTGTTCAGCAGTTCTGTTCGGATTGGTTTGCTGGAGAGGTAGTTAAACTGAAAACTATCGACTAGAGCCACAAGAAGTCCAGCCGAGCCAGATTCATCATCACAATAGAAATTTCCTCCATTTTTTTGGTATAGCACTCACAGACGTGATTTATTGCCTTCGACGAGGCATCCTTACCAGTTTACCCAAGTAAACCCGTCCAACTGCCAGGATAAACCCTACCATTCGAACATGCTATGGTTTTCCTATAATATTTTTTCACATATCCTCACCGCCATGTTTTAGGTGGAAGAGAAAGTAGTGATTCTACCCCTGACGGAAGCCCCCAGAACTTTATTGCCAATCATTCCAGGCCAGCACTCCTCATAAACCTGAGAACAGAGAATCGTTAACGAAGCCCCATATCGAAGCTCCATGAGTTCCCGCAAAATATTCTCCGCATCTTTTCTCGGAGGTTCGTTCAGCGACTCATCGATGAGCAGTAAGGGAAACCGGCTGTAGTACGCAAGCTTCTTGTCATCGATAAAAAAAATTACATCGATAAAGCCCTCGAGAATCTAAATGATCGGCTGGGACTCCGGAGAATGAGTTCGCTGACGGTTCCCAGCCAGTTGACCGGTAAAAACCCAGCCATCCAACGGAGAAAATCCTACCAGTAGGAACCAAGCGATGATAAACCTTGGATATGCATGCATAGCATGTAGATATCAATCCAAGGAGGTCAATTATGACCAATTTCAAGGAAATCCTGCGTTTGTATTGCGGAGGATTTAGCCAGCGATCGATTGCAGACAGCCTTTCTTGCTCCAGGGATGCCGTTGCACTCTGCATCAAACGAGCGAAAGAGCGAGGATTGCAACTCCCCGTTTCAGGGGATGTCACCAACGAGGACCTGAGGAAACTCCTTCATTGCAGCCAGGAAGGTGTTCGTGACCCAATCTATCTGCTTCCTGATTTTGCACATGTTGTGAAGGAACTGAAAAGACCTCATGTTACCAGCGGCCTTGTATGGACTGAATACTTGGTAGAATGTAAGAGCTTGGGATTGAAACCCTACAGCATAAGCCAATTCAATGCACTTGTATCCCAGCTGTAAATGTCTGGGCAATAAAAGTATCGATTCGAGGTCCAAACAAGATCGTTCAATCAAATCTATCCATCCCTTTCCATTCGTGTTATAAAAACCCATGCCCGACGAGAAGAGAAAACCCATTATACATGTCATACCAGCCAGGCGGCATTTCAAGCGTCTCCGTGTCGCCCTGTACTGTCGTGTGAGCACACAAATGGAGCGACAGCTGCACAGCCTTTCAGCCCAGATGGACTTCGAGAAGGAGGACATCCTGGAGAATCCCGCTTGGGAATATGTCGGTACCTATACCGATATCAAGTCAGGTCGTACCATAAGCTCCAGACCGGGATTCCAGAGCCTCCTGGCCGACTGTGAGGCGGGCAAGATCGATATGATCTATACCAAGTCCATCAGCCGGTTCGGACGCAACTGCGTGGATTTTCTGGTGACGCTCAGGCGCCTCAAGGAATTGAAAGTGGACGTCTATTTCTACAACGAGCAGATCCACCTCCTCAGCCAAGCAGGGGAGTTGCTCCTTACTCTTCATGCCGGCATAGCCCAGGCTGAGAGTGAGAACAAGAGCGAGAACATCAAGTGGGGCCTGAGAAGAAGTACCATGGATCCCGACTCCCCGGCATTCTCCCGAAGGTGCTATGGATATGATCGTAATGAGGAGGAAGGCCTCATCCTCAACATTGCTGAAGCCAGAATAGTCCTGAAGATCTTTGATTGGTATGAGCAAGGCTGGAGCATCGTGAGGATCAAGAAGGAACTGGAAGCGCTGAAGGTTCCTACACCAACGGGCAAGAGCAAATGGCCGGTAAAGACGATCGAGAACATCCTCACCAATGAGAAGTACACTGGAACCTCCGTCTATGGAGAAACAGAGTCCGATGATTTTCCTTCCACCAAGAGAAAAGCACGTGACCCGTTCGAGGTCCATCGGTCACGCAACCATCACATCCCCATCATCCATGAACGACAGTTCAAACGCGTGCAGAAGCTGAAGGCAAAGCGCTCCAACATTGAGATCGATGAGCACGGGAACAAGGTCAGAAAGAGCACCCATTACAGCTCCAAGAAGGCTGTGAAAAAAGTAAACAAAACCACCAAACCCCAAAACTAAATGGCATATTAATCAACGGTATTGTTGAAAATGCGTGTGTGCGTGTCTTTGGTAAAAATTGACGAAATTGAGTAGTCTAAAATATCAAAAAATGATGAAAAACTGGTAAAATTCCAGAAAAGTAAGTGTTTACTAAACAAACACTTGCATAGGGTAATCTTGTATCATGGGCTGGTTGTCATTGATGATGAATAGTCAAAATAAATATATACATCGATATGAATTAGAAAATTGTTATTCCCCCCAATTCTTTGGTCAGTACTTGCTGGTTCCCCAGCAGTAATATCACCAACGTATTATTTTTAGTCACCTTGCGACGGGGCACTATATACACTGTTGGTGAACAATCATATCACAAATCCCAATAAGGCAGCGCCAGCAACAATCAGAGGAGCGGGAATCCTTTTGGATATTAGCAATAAGGTAGACACCAAAACAACACTATACATTACCAAATCGACAGGTAGCTCAACAGATTGCGTGATTGCAGTCATTAGAATTAAGCTGGCAGCAGTCACAGTCACTCCATTTAAAAAATACCTCATCAATACAAGTCTTCGTGCATGTTCCCATAATGGGAAAATGAAAAATATTAATAATATTCCAGGTAAAAAAATACTTAACCCGCCAATCATCCCAGCAAGAAATGAGAATCCAGTACCGGTAAAGGAACGAGCACTGACAAACGCTGCAAAACTAAAGAGCGGTCCAGGTATAGCTTGATCGATCGCATACCCAGATAAGAAATCATGAAGAGAAATGAGCGATTGCGATTGAACCAAGTCTTGAATCATCAGTGGAATAACAATCTGTCCCCCACCGATCACCGAATATCCGTAACGATAAAATGATGTGTAAAGTGTTACCCAAGGAGCACTAATCCAGGTCCTTAATCCTTCATTCAATAATGCGAGTCCAATTACCACCCCTAACACAATCCACCGGGGTTTGAATACAATCTGAGACTCAATATTTTCTTTAAGGTGAAGGATTGTGAATATCAAACCACCGATTACCAGCATGATAGGAACAAACCACATTGATAAGCCAACCAGCCATAAGCCGAGGCCTAGCATTACAGTATATAAAATCCAATCAGAACGTTTTTTCAAAACCTTCTTCGAGAGCGTTAATGCCGCATAGATAATGAAAGCGACTGCAACGGCAGGCAAGTAATTGGTTATTGGTTTCCAGCTTTCATTGGAATCAATCTGGTTGAAGGAAACACCGATCAAACCCATGGCCACTATTGCAGGAGACGCCCAAACGAGAAACGTCAATATTGCCAGGATAGGTCCTCCGACATAATAACCGATTGCTGTCACTGTTTGTGAACTACTAGGGCCGGGCACCAATGCATATAGACCAATCATCTCTGTAAGTTCTTCTTCCTTCAAATAATTTCTTTTCTCGACAAGAATGGATGAGAATACACCATAGTGAGCTTCAGGACCACCATAGGAACCTAAAGAACATATGAATACATCCCATAGGAATTGTGACCATTTGACTTTTATTCTTTCACTCATTTTTTATGAACTCCGATGTGTTTTCTTTATGGAACATGTAAATCATCAAGAACAAGACCGCAAGAATTTCAAAGAATGTAGAGAATATGACCACATAAAGTAGGCTCATCTCATAGAGATAACCAATAATCAGTGACCCAATAAACCAAGCGGAGCCGAAGACGGAATAAAAAATGCCATAAGCGGTTGCTCGTTTTTCTTTAGATACCATCGTTGAGACCACGGCTTTTAAAATGGATTCTTGAGCACCCATTCCGATACCCCAAATGACGACAGCTATGATGACTCCAACGATACTGTTTGTTAAGAAGAAGACAGGTGCCATGAATAGAGTAATACTAATAGCCCATATCAATGAAATTATTCCCTTTTTATCAAAAAAATGACCGAAAATCAGTGCTGCAATCGCATCGACACCCATCGCAAGTGCATAGAGCAAAGGAATGACTGTTACACTTACTTTCGTAGTCTCACTCATATGAAATGCCATTACCGGATAATCGATGAATCCAAACGCAATCAATGCAACAGCTATCATGTAATACTTGAAAGACTTATTGCTCCTAATGCTCTGTCTCTTACTTGATGTCTCAAACTCATCTGGGTGAGGATATTTGATTTTCGATATGAATAATACAACTAATGTAAGCACAGCGAAAATCCCTAATAAGCCGAATGCCAAATGGTAACCTTCGAGTTCAGTTCCCTTATTGAAAGCTAGTACGATAAAAACAAAAACAGGTCCTAAAAAGGCACCAAACTGATCCATCGCTTCTTGGATCGCAAAGGATTTGCCAGCACCTAGATGTGGTGCCGTAAAGGAGGTTAATGCACTTTTTGCTGGAGCACGTATACCCTTGCCTACTCTTTCCAAGAGGATAAGGATAATGGCAATTTCCCAATTTGAGAAATCTACAAACATCAGCAAAGGAATAACCAATAAATTGAGAGCATAACCTACAAACATCATTAACCAATATTTTTTTGACTTATCAGCTATTGGGCCGGTCACGAGTCTGAAAGCTTGTCCAATAAACTCACCTAACCCTGAAATGAATGATACAACAAGTGCTGACGCGCCAATGAGTCCAAGAAACGACCCATAAATACTTCTTGCACCTTCATGCGTAAAATCAGATAAAAGACTAATAATTCCTAATAATAAGAGGAATAAGAAAGCCCTTTTTTTTATTGAGGTTGATTTATTCATTTTGATCATCCTCCATTTCCTTAGGATGAATCTCACGAGTTAATTCACATATCTTTCCGCATAATTCGTTCAACAATGTGGTTCCCTTCTTGGTAATACTGTAATACTTTCTAATTCTACCAGTATCCGCATTTTCTTGAACTTCTAATAATTCCTCTTCACACATTTTCTTAAGTAATGGATAGATGTGTGAAGGTCCCACGCGATATCCATGATGTTGTAATTCTTCAATTATCCATACACCAAAAATCGGCGCAACCGATGCATGATATAAAATATGAGTATTTAGAAACCCTAAAAACAATTTTTTCTCATAGCGATTATTCATAATCTATTCCTCTAAAATATTGATATCAAATTGTGATATCAAATTTGATTAATTATTACCATCACCAACAACCTTTGTCAATCTGAAACCTGTTTCTCAAAATAATCAGACTATCGCCCAGTCCGGTAGAGTATGGCCGCTTCAGTGCGGTTGGAGACCCCAAGCTTCTTGAAAAGTCCGGTGATAAGGTTCCTTACACTCTTTTCAGCGATACCCAACTCAGCTGCAATCTCCTTGTTCAGTTTCCCTTGTGCCACCAATACCAGCACCTGACGTTCCCGCTGCCCAAGATTAAAAGCATGGATTGCTTGTGAGGGACGGAGTCTGTTTATCTCCATGTCATCGAAAGCCGCTTGGACTACCGGGGAAAGGACCTTCTCCCCTCGCATGATGGCACCTATCGTCAGCAGGATTTGCGCTCCATCACTTTCCTTTAAAAGATAACCATCAATCTCTGACAGTCTGATCCGCTCTACCATCCTATGCTCAATAAAGCCCGAGAGGATGAGAATTTTCATGTAAGGGTAAGCAGATCGTATTTTGGTGATCACCTGACTCCCATCACCATCTTGAAGATAGTAGTCGAGTAGCAACAAATCTGCGGAAGATACCTGCTGACTCGAAACTTCGAAATCCTTGATGGATGAAGCCTCCCCTACAACTTCGAAGCCCTCGTTACGGTCAAACAAGGATTTGAGACCTTGGCGAACTATATCATGATCGTCCAATATGAAAATCCGTGTAACGTTATTCATCTGTATCCTCGAGCGGCCAGACCAGCGAAAGGGTCGTGGTCCCGTTTTGTACTTTGAAGGACATGTCTCCTCCGATTATTGCCATACGTTTTCGCATTGAAGCGATCCCTCGTCCTTCCACTATCGTCTCGCTCTGGAACCCGATACCGTCGTCGCTTATCAAGAGATTGCATGTGCCCGGGGTTGTTGACAGACGGACAATGACAGCTTTGGCCCGGCCATGGCGGACCGCATTTGATACGGCTTCCGTAAGTATTGCGCGGAGATCTTCAGAAGAATGAATGTGCAGCCGGAAAAGCTGATTGTGCATGATGTCTGTGACAACCGAAATGGTCACAGGAAAAGTCGCTTGCAATGCATCACAATGCTCCATAACCAAAGATACGACCTGCACTCCCCAAAGCTGCCCAGTATCTGAATTGCCGATGAATGTCCGGATCTCCTTTGTAAGCTCGACAAGCCCCTTGCGTATCAATTCCACGTTCTCAAGTTCCTGAGATGAAAGTCTTTTGGTTTCAGCAAACTGCTCCAGTCGCAAACCGGAAGCGAACAACACTTGGATCACACGATCATGCAATTCCCTACCGATTCGCTCCCGCTCCTGCTGCAGAATCGTTTCTGAACGCATGTGCCGGAACCTCTCATCAAGCAGTTTTCGCATGCTTCTTGTGGCACCGATGAAAATAACCAGAACCGTTAGGGCAAGCACCGCACGGAGAACCTCTACGGGAAAAGCAAATATTTGAAGGAATCGCCATGGATCTGTCACAAGACCAGCAAGTGCGCCATAAAAGATGAAGATGAGAGAAAGGAGACGAAACCGCAAGGATATCCGAAAACCGAAAATTGGATCGAAACGCCTTGCACAATCATGCATCCCGATGGCTACCATGATGGAAGCAGGCAATGCAATACCCACCCGTACTATCGTCTGCACTCGGTTGAACGTTTTTACCACATCACTCTTGTCCGCAACAAGAAACGAAGCGAGAATCAATAAAAGGGCAAGAACCAAAGGGATGAACCATGAGAGCCTTGTATCGAGTCTGCGAAATGAGATTTCAAGACCGACACCGAATTGGAGAAGGATTAGATAGGATATTGCCATCAGAAAGATAATTGAAGTTGAGAGCAGCAGATATAAGTCAGGACCACAGTAGTACCGTAAAAACAAAGTCAGCCACTCAACAATTGCATGGCTGACCCCGAACCATCCCAACAATGGCAATTCCCTCAGAAAGAGAACCGTCACCTCCCGCCTGTCAGCGGAAAAGAAAGCGGACAGCCCAAGAGCAAAGAATGAGGTACCATATATCAGGTAGACCAAGACTCCAAGCCACTCGGGCACTACTTCCTCCTTCCCTCAGCTCGGGAACCTACCCGTGTATCAGAACCTACCGATCACCACCTGGTTTTCGGTGATTATTCCAGCTTGGACCAATGCTCGTTGGTATGAAGTCGACTCGCGAGACATCCTTACAGTTGCTCCGCTTATACCATTGACCGACCATTGTGCGGTTTTGGTCGCGCCGCTGACATTATCGATTCCGAACTGCCTGTCATTGTTCACCCCTTTCGCAAATGCGTCAATACTCCAATTGACAAGGGATGTGACTTCCTTCGCATTCTTTCCGATAAGAAATGATTGTATGGAATCATAGTTTCCTTGCCATCCCCCAATTCCGAAATATCCATATGTCGCGCCCTGTCTCTGTGGTCTCCCATCGATGAAAGTGACACCAAGCGCCGCAACAAAGTCTTTTATCGATGAGTTGTCGTCAATCCCAGCAAGTTCTCCCCGCTGATTCACGACATGTGAGTAATTGTCATGGATTTTTAGAATGCTGCGTCCGTCAAGTTCACTGAAATCCTTCGGCTTCATGAATCCAGAGCTGGAGGTAAGGACAGTGGGGATCATAAGAGCGTTGTCGACAGTCAGCATTCCGACTTTCGTGTTGAAATCGAATTCAGGTCCGAACTTCATCTCCATAAGATAACGAGTGATCGGATCGACGATACCTATGGCAACTGTTCCATCGCTATCGACCGCCACAGTATAGAATGACATCATGTCTGCCGTATGGATCTTGAACATGGATTTGCCTGGCTCGGAGTTGTTCCCAAGTCCAGCCATGACTGGATCGATTTTGAAATCTACTTCCACGAATGCAGCGCCGCTTTGTCTCGTAATCCAATATCCATCGCTCTTCACCCAGAACCACATCTTTGCATCGAGAATCTTTCCTGTTTGATCGATCTCGAGAACAGTCTGAATATACTCGCTTGCTTCATTGAAGGGAGTCCCTTTGGCTTCCCCTTTCCATGAGTATCCCACATAGCGCCCAGCTTTCAACACTGGTGTCTCTTCCTTCGATGTGCAACTGACGAAAAGTCCCGTCAACAGGATCAATAGCAATAGGGCACCAGCAATTACTTTTCTCATCACGATCTCCTCTGAAAAATCTATAATCGCCCAATAGTATATCATTATAAGAAAAAGTACAAAATGAGGACATTTGTCCCTATCCTGCTGTGAATAGGTTTGGCTTGAGCATATAGCTGTTATTGTCAATTTGACCACTATTTTCTATTTGGACACGTTGTGACTGCAATCCAGACTCTTTCACTGGAGGTTTTCTTAATATAAATATTTGTTCGGGTAGGACCACCTTTCAAGCCACAGGCATAGATTGTGGCTTTCTCACGGTATTAAGGATCTGTAGCCAAAATCTATCCTTCCATTTAAATTCGTGTACTACAGTTCAAACCATGCCGAATGATTCATAGTCAAAATAAAATGATGCATTGGTAAAAGTTAATGTATTTCCACCCTCTCCAAGCGATAGAAACCCTTGAGACTTGGGACTTATTGCGGATCGGAAAGGAATGAAAACAACTGGCTGATCAATTCAGGATGCTTCAGTGAGTAACATCGTTGCTTCCCTTGTTCCGTATAGGTGATAAGATCAGCCTGTTTCAAAACAGTAAGGTGTTGGCTGATGTTCGGCTGGGCCCGCTCAAGCAATTCCCCTACGTTCTGTACGCACAACGGGCCATCCCTCAGTACTTCAAGGATGGCCAATCGGGTAGGGTGCGCCAATGCTTTCAGGAATTCGGCTTTTTCCTGCAAATCAGAACGTGAGGAGCTTGTCACTTTCCACTGTCCATTGGGCCAAGGCTGCCATGGTCGATTTCTCTGCGCCTTCGAAATAGGGCTCCTGCTTGTGGATACCGCAACGGGCCATGCAGGTTCCGCAAACTTTCACTTTCACGCCTTTGGCGATGAGGTCACGGAGCATCTGGCTCAAATCCTGATCATACTCAATAGGCTTCTTGTTCGAATCCCTTGCAAGATCGACCGAATCGTTCATGAGGAAAATGCGAACCTCGTGCCCGGTGGATTCAAGCTGGCCGGCCAGGCGCAGCGCATTCCAGGTCACATCCGTTCCGTCATAGGGGGCATGGTTGAAAATCATCAAAACGCTACTCATCAATGTGTCTCCTTGTCTTGCTCAAGTCAATCAATCTGGGGATTCTTACCAAGATATTCTAATATTCGAATGTTAGAATATGACATTAACCTCGTCAACCCCTCTGGATAGCGAAGTCAATTGATTACCTGTGCAAGCATCGAAACTGCATTATCCAACTCTTCATACGTGGTGTAGCGGCCAAGGCTGAACCGAATGGCGCCACGTGCCCGTTCCTCGTTCGCCCCGATTTCCCTGAATATGCCGGACAGCTTTGCACTCCCGCTATGGCAAGCCGAGCCGGTGGAGGCGGCCAACAGCGGCAATGAACCCAGGATTTCCGCCCCATGGTAACCGAGGAAACTCACGTTGACCGTATTGGGCAAGGAGTGTTCGATATTTCCATTCAGGAAGATTTTGTTCCCAAATCGCTCTTGCAGGCATGAGATGAAGTACTCTTTCATCTCCTTCATAACGGGATCGGGGACTTGTATGATCTCGCAGGCCTTGCCCAATGCGACTGCCATCAATGCCGACTCGGTGCCGGCACGTCGCCCATCTTCCTGTCCCCCACCGTGGATCAACGGCTCCAGGTTCACTCCTCCACTGACATACAGGGCGCCCACACCCTTCGGGGCATAGATCTTGTGACCGGCAATGGTCAGCAGATCCACACCAAGGGTCTCCACGTCAACAGGTATCTTCCCAACCGATTGGGCGGCATCGGTGTGGAACAGGACTTTCCGCTCGTGTGCGATCGATGAGAGGGCAGCGATATCCTGTATGGTCCCGATCTCATTGTTCGCGTGCATGATGGAAACCAGGATGGTATCTGTTCTGATTGCTTTCTTGAGATCAGCAGGATCGACGCGTCCCAGCGAATCCACGGGGAGGTAAGTGATCTCGGCACCGAACCGGGTGAGGAATGAAAGCGGCTCGAGAATTGCCGGATGCTCGATCGAGGAGGTGATGATGTGTTTCCCTTTCTTGGACTGGGAAAAAAATACACCCTTCAAGGCAAGATTGTTCGCCTCGCTCCCTCCGCTGGTCATCACGATCTGGGATGGCAGCGCACCGATACGGTCCGCTATCTGTGCTTTTGCCGTCTGATAGGCTTCCTTCGCCTCATGAGAAGCCCAATGCAGGCTGGAGGGGTTCCCCCAGGCTCTTTCCAGGAAAGGGGCCATTGCCCTGGCGACCTCGGCATCTATGGGTGTGCTGGCATTGTAGTCCAGGTAAATTTTGTCCATTGCATTCCTCCTGCTCAATTTCCGGCAGTATATCACCCATCGGGATTTGAAGATAATCCCCGCACCGCAGGATAAGAGGAAGTGAAATGAGAAGCTAATGTTTTTATCTATCGGGATATTTTACGATCAAATCAAACTCTCTGGGTGTTCCCTTGGAAGGAATCGAAATTGGAAATATGTGTAGGACTTGGGTGATCGAAAACCAAAATAGTCCGTCCACCCGTATAAGACCAGCTGTATAACTCATTAATAATCTCTGTATGAGGTTGCCTTTTATCTCGGCCACAAAATAAGATTTGCATGCGCTAAAACTATCCATCCCTTTCTATTCGTGTTATAAAAAACCATGCCGGACGAGAAGAGAAAACCCATCATACATGTCATACCAGCCAAGCGACATTTCAAGCGAATGCGTGTGGCCCTGTACTGCCGTGTGAGCACACAAATGGAACGGCAGCTGCACAGCCTCTCAGCCCAGATGGATTTTGAGAAGGAGGACATTCTGGAGAATCCCGATTGGGAATATGTCGGTACCTATACCGACATCAAGTCTGGTAGGACGATCAGCTCGCGTCCGAGCTTCCAGAGCCTCCTGGCCGACTGTGAAGCGGGGAAGATCGACATGATCTACACCAAGTCCATCAGCCGGTTCGGTCGCAACTGTGTGGATTTTCTGGTGACGCTTCGGAGGCTCAAGGAGCTGAAGGTGGATGTCTTTTTCTACAATGAGAGGATACACCTTCTCAGCCAAACAGGGGAGTTGCTCCTTACTCTTCATGCCGGTGTAGCCCAGGCGGAGAGTGAGAACAAGAGCGAGAACATCAAGTGGGGTCTCAGAAAAAGCACCATGGATCCTGACTCCCCGGCATTCTCCCGTAGATGTTATGGATATGATCGTAATGAGGAGGAAGGACTCATCCTCAACATTGCTGAAGCCAGGATAGTCCTGAAGATCTTTGATTGGTACGAGCAAGGCTGGAGTATCGTGAGGATCAAGAAGGAACTGGAATCCCTGAAAGTTCCCACACCAACCGGCAAGAAGAAATGGCCGGTAAAGACGATTGAGAACATCCTCACCAATGAGAAGTATACCGGCACCTCCGTCTATGGAGAAACAGAGTCCGCTGATTTTCCTTCCACCAAGAGAACGGTTCGCGACCCGTTCGAGGTCCATCGGTCACGCAACCATCACCTCCCAATCATCCATGAGCGCCGCTTCAAACGTGTGCAGAAACTGAAGGCAAAGCGCTCCAACATCGAGGTCGATGAGCACGGAAACAAGGTCCGAAAGAGCACCCATTACAGCTCCAAGAAGGCTGTGAATAGGACGAAGAAAACCCCTGAATCCCAAAACTAAATGGTATAAGAATCAACGGTAATGTTGAGGATACGAGTGTGCGTAGCTTTGGTAAAAATTGACGAAATTGAGTAGTCTAAATTAATAAAAAATCCTGAAAAACTGGAAAAATTTCAGAAAATTAAGTGTTTACAAAACAAACACTTGCATAGGGTAATCTTGTATCATGGGCAAGTTGTCATTGAAGGGAACTTGACCCAGGATCCCGAATTGGGTGCGATCCCCAGCGGACGGAGTGTCTGCCGGTTCTCGATCGCGTCGAACCGGTATTATCGGAACAGCGAGAAGACGCTGGTCAACGAGGTGTCCTATGTGAATATCGATACCTGGGGAGCCTTGGCGGAGAGCTGCGGGAAGTATTTGCGCAAGGGGCGCGGTGTCAGGGTAGTGGGGAGATTGAAACAGGACCGGTGGCAAGGCGAGGATGAGAAGATGCGCGAGCGCTATGTCGTGGTCGCCGAGCATGTGGAGTTCCATCCCGATCCGAACAGGAATGACACCGCGCAGGCCGAAGAGGTTGCGATCGAGGCGGAGACCAACGACAACGATATGGTCTTCGAACAGCCTGAGGAACCCAAGAAAAAGAAAAAATAATCACGTGGGAAAATTCCCGGTTATCCCGGCTTGGTGGCACCCTCGTGGTGTATCACCATGCCGTTTGTTGGATAACCGGTAGGTTCCAGAGATTTAGAATCTATATATGGCCGAAACGCCTGTGGTACCGGGCATCATCTCCTTGGGGAGGATCAATACATCACCTTTGCGCATCAACGTCAATTCTGCGATATCATCCAGGATATCACCACAATCGGGATCATCGATTGCACAGAATTCCGGTTCGCCTGTGGCATTGTCGATTTTTCCGGGTAGTATCTTGTTTTCCTCGATCAACAATGTTTCGATCCGACTGTCGAATGCGGCTTTGGCAATCTGTGCCAGATCCGAGGACCCCAATGATTCGGCCTCTGCCTTTTTGTAGGATGCAACCAGGTTGTGCATCTTTTCCATGTTGATGGGTTTGATTATTTCCAATGCTTTACGGGTAAGTTCGTTCATTTTCAAGGAGTCGTAGGCACTCTGTATACCCTCTTCGAGTAGATAAGGATTGTTGCTTACATGCTTGAACTGAGCATGGTATTCTTTCAGCGAAACCAATATGAGCGGTAATTTTGAGTGTTTGGAATAGTTGTCCAACACAAACCGATCCACATACCTGAAGAATTTCTCGGTATCGTTGTCTATCTCCTGCTTGACATCCCCATGTCCATGGTACATCGGGTGGCCTCCAGCCCCGCCATAGGAGCCGTGCGACAGGTAGGGATCCGTCAGCTGTTTTCCCAAGACTTCCTCCTGTGTTCTTGGAGTATCCGGGGGGAGTACAATTTCTGTAAACCCATACCTATTGCCTTGATAGAGGGTGAATCCGGTACGGCTCAACCCCAGCAACTGGTAACTCTCCAACGATTGGAAAGCCTTTATCAGAGGTTTGATATGGAAACTTTCGGCTACGGTGGCAAATTCCTTCACAGGGATTTGAAGGTTATAGAGGACGCACTTGTTCCGGCTTGCCAAGACAGCCAACCCATCGGCAGTGGTATTCCAGAAATTCGTATCCTCTTCGAGTTCAAAAAACGGTTTCATGATCGAACCGATCAAATCCTTCTCGTATTTCTTGCCCAATGACTGTTCGATCACCCGAAGCAGATTCTTGAAGACAATAGGGTCTTGTTTGTTTTCGGGAAAATGCCTGTGGGTCGGTTGATAGAGTGATACAAAAGGACCTTCCTCTTGATACATGATTTCATTCGGAAATTGATATGCAATCTCGTATGCCATGATGAACTCCTTTCTTATTAAAATTATTCCTTAACAGAATGCCGATCTGGCTCCAATTCCGTTTCGTGTTCTCTTAATATAATACTTTAAAATAAATTAGCAAATCGGGGTCACCGCCAGCGACTCCGTCGAACCTACTATTGGAAGAGGTCAACAGCACCGATGGATTCGTTTCTCGCGTCATAGGCGTTTTCGTATACATAAAAATACCTATTGGGACAGTTTTTTTGGCAGTGGATATTTTTCGAAGTATGGAATCCCAATCAGTGGTACAGGTTCGTCGTGGAATCCATTGGAGCACAAATCGGGGTAGGGATATCTTTCATTTCTTTTTCTTTTTTACGGAGATTTACATCGATACTTGAAATCTCCGTTGACAGTGTCGTTCTAGTGACCTGTACCCGAGCATGTACTCTACCTGAGCCCGTAGTTGAGCTGAAGAGGGGAATTAGGAGAAGCTGTGCAGGTACTATATCGAGGTGTGCCTTGCCTTTCTTTTCTCCCTTTGCCATTGTATACTCGTTGCATTGCATAACCGTAGAGGGCTTGAATGGAAAAGAGCGAAAGAGCGTCTTTGCTGAAAAGAATCGATGAACTGGAGAGAATCGTTCGGGTGATGCGAGAAGAAAAGAACCGCGAAGAATTGCTCGACCTGCCTTGGGCCGGCAATCTTGGATCCTGGACGTGGAACGTCCCTTCCAACACCTTGGTATGCAACGATGTGAAGATACTTAATCTGGGATTTACCAAAGAGGAGATACCTGCGGTCCTCGGGTATGAGTTCTTCACGGATCTCTTGCATCCCGAGGACTACGGACCGGTCATGGACCAGATGCGACGGCACCTTGCAGGAGTTGATCCTGCGTACGAAGTAAGCTATCGAATCCGCCACACCGATGGTTCGTGGCGTTGGTATTACGACCGTGGCAAGGTCACCCGGCGGGACGCGCAGGGAGAGCCTCTGGTTGTTGCGGGAATTGTATTCGATATTACCAAGCAAAAAAGTATGGAAGAGCAATTGGCCCACCAAAACCGCAGGTTGCGCGAACTGGTGGACCATGATGACCTGACCAAAGTCTTCAGCCGCAGGGCTTTGTATGACTTCCTGAAGGCGGCCCATGCCCGCAGTTTGGCAAATGGGGATGATCTTGCGATAGTGATGCTCGATATCGATCATTTCAAAAAGATCAACGACACCTACGGCCACCTTGTTGGGGATACCATACTCAAACAAGTGGCTACGCTGATAGGCAATACCATACGGACAGTCGATGCTGTAGGTCGGTATGGCGGCGAGGAGTTTCTCGTGGTACTCGATGGGGCAGATCCTCAAGTTGCCGCGCAAGTCGCCGAGCGAATCCGCGGTACGATTGCCGAATATCGGTATGATGGCGGGATCACCGTACGAATCAGTGGGGGAGTGGCCGTTCTGCAAGGACAGGGTATCGACGAGTTGATTACCTTGGCGGACAACCGCCTGTATGAGGCGAAGAGGAGTGGTCGCAATCGGATTGTCGGTCCCTGACCATAGTGGTGAATATGGTGCCGGAACGCTATGTTCGTAGGATTTTCTCCATGGCCTTCCCCTTGGCCAATTCGTCAATGAGCTTGTCGAGGTATCGGATCTCCTTCATGATAGGATCTTCGATATGCTCCACACGGACACCGCAGACTACGCCAGTGATTTTTTTCCTGGAAGGATTCAACCTGGGACTTCCTTTGATGAACGACTCGAAATCCGTTTCCTTTTCCAGTTGGAATGCCAGTTCTTCCTGATTGTACCCGAATAGCCAATGGATGATCTCATCCACTTCGGCTTTCGTCCGGCCTTTCTTCTCAGCCTTTGCGATATACAGGGGATAGACACTCGCAAAGCTCATGGTAAAGATACGATGTGATGCCATGCGACACCCTCCTGAATATCAGTTTGCGTATGGGCGACTGGTATTTTACAGGATTTTCCCACTCCAGAGAAGCTCCAGGAAATACCTCCAAGGCATAACCTCAATACCATTTTCCAACTTTCTTGGCCGTTCTTCACAGCATACAAGAATGTGCCGTTGGCATATGTTCTCCTCCATAAAGGCCTTGAGTCCAGTGAAATCCCTAGTATCCGCCTTTTTGGTTGTTTTTGTCTCTACTGCAACTTTTTCTCCCAGCACGAAATCGACTTCAAAACCACTTGTAGTTCTCCAATAACTCAGAACCTCTTTACTCTGGATATAATCGAGGTAGGAACGGAGCTCCATAAACATATAGTGTTCGAAGAATTTTCCATATTCGGACTGGGTTGTGGTCGGTACGGTTGCATTTTGCAAGGCTCTCGCAACTCCGAGATCAAAGAAATAAAACTTCGGCATTCCGAAGGTTTTTCTTTTTATGCCCTTGGTGAATGAAACTAGTTCATACCCGATGAGTGTGTCGACGAGCACCTGGTACCAGCCAGTGACGGCCTGTCTTGATACACCGACATCACTGGCAATATTGGTAAAGTTGAGTATTTCTGTGTTCGATAATGCAGCAACTTCCAGAAATCTTGAGAACTGTGGAAGCTTTCTGGTCACACCTTCGGCCTGGATCTCTTCGTTTAGATACAGGGCCACATAGTCACCAAGCGATTCATCAGGATTTTCAGAACAGTATGCCGATGGCAGCAGACCAGACTTGAATATCCTTTCCAAGCTATACCCGAGACCTTGTATTTCCGGATAGACGAAGGGATGCATGGTGATATGACCAGCCCTGCCACCCAAGAGATTGACTCCACCCGAACGAAGTTTTCTTGCACTTGACCCGGTGAGCAGGAACCGGATGTTCCTCTCCTCAATGAGAAGGTGAACTTCCTCCAACAGTTGGGGTGCTTTCTGAATCTCGTCGATTACCACTACACAATCATGCAAGTCAAGTGCTTCAACTTCTTCTTTCAGTAAGCCGGGATCGGAGATAGCTCTCATCCGTAGTCTCCCATCAAGCAGGTTCCAACTAAGGCTCACCATATCTTGCAGCTCATTGCGAATATAAGAAGTCTTTCCTGTCATACGGGGGCCAAGGAGAAATTGTGATTTCTTTTCTAGTTTTTCCTTCAACTTCAATGTACGTTTGATGTATGGGTCAACTTTCATATTTATCGCCACCTTTAATTAACATATCTCATGATAATCGCTATTAGTGATTACGTCAATTAACGATTTTCTTGGCAGGGAAGGATTCCTTTAATTTGTTTGCTTTGTGGTCAGAAGCACAACACCAAGCCACACCAGCCACAGGATTTGTAGAATCCCAAATACCATTCCGACATCGTGTAGGACCGGGATGACCGAGACCAGTCCAGCGACTCCTATGACCATGCCAAGCCAGTCGAGTAATTTTGGCAACGAACCACTTCTTAAAGCCACCGAACTGACCAACAATACCCATAAACCGCCGAGCAATTCACCACCGGCTCCTCCTAGTCCCATCGCGACCGGTTCTATCGCTTGCCAGGTTTGTTGGGCTTGCACGAGATCGATTTCGGCCAAAGCTACGATGACACCCATGCCATAGTTGAATACCATTCCGCTAGCCACTAGGGTGGAAGCCCAAAGGAGTCCGATAGCGGTGGCGATCCGCATCACAACCGGTGCATGTATCCGCAATCTGTCGTATAACGCAAGAGCCAGAACTCCAAGTAGTAGTCCGAACAGGACGTAGGTGACCAGGTACATGGCGTACATGCTTGGAAAATTTCCAAGGATGAGAACGACCTTGTCTCTTGAAGTGATCGCACCAGGATAATCGACAACTATAAGGAAGTAGGGCATTGCCGCGAGATAGGCAAGTGCAAGATACAGAGCCGCCACGCCTCCGACTTTCTGTTGGATGACGCCTTTTCGATTGATTTTTTCCATTTTAGTCCCCTTGATATATCCCGACACTAGTGTGTGTCGGGTGATTGATGATATACTTACTAAGTATGTATGTGTAGGCATGATGATACTTACAATGTAAGTTTGTCAATATCCGGGAGGACGAATGGCTAAAGAAATTTTCGGAAACGATAAAAAGAACCGAACACGCCTTCCTTTGAATCGGGATAGGATATTCACCGCGGCGATGGAGATCGCCGACGAGCGCGGAGTGGGCGCGGTCACCATGCGTGAGGTTTCTTCACGGCTACATGTGGAAGCCATGTCTCTGTACAATCATGTTGCCAACAAAGATGATATTCTGGATGGTATGGTGGATTTGGTAATTGACCAATTCGATTTGCCCGAGGATACCGGCAACTGGCGTGAGGCGATGCACCGCCGTGCTGTCTCAGCCCATCGGCTATTTCAACTTCATCCATGGGTGCCCTCCTTGCTGGATTCCCGCAAGTCAAGTGGACCGTCAAGGCTGCATTACTTCGAATGGGTGTTGGGCACGCTCTTCAAGGCCGGATTTTCCATAGACGGTGCCGGGCGTGCCTTCTCTTTGCTGGATAGCTATATCTATGGTTTCAGCATACAACAGTCGAATGCCTCGGCTGACGGAGAGGCCACAGCCGAGGAGATGGCCGCAGCCATGCTGGAGTCCATTCCGGTCGACAAGTATCCCAATCTATACCGGATGGCCATGAATTCAATGCAATCCGGTTATGATATCGAAGCGGATTTTGCATTCGGCCTAAAGATCATCCTGGATGGGTTGGAACGGATTCTGAAGGAATCCCACTAGTTTCAAGAGATTATCCTCCCATGGCACTGTTCAACGACGCAGGGCATCATCAATGAATCCATCGATAGTCCGCATGAGGCTTGGCTCCAGTTCCTGAAGCAGCATCCTGTCAACATTATCGTAGAAGTCCTTTTTTATCCCATAGGGAATCTGCCCGTCGTAGTTGTCATATATGGTACGGTATAGTGCATTCACTTCGTCGATATAGGTAATGGCTTCATCGGTGCGGAACAGGTTGTTGTGGCCGTTTCGGCCAGCTGTATCGACGGTCACGTACCTGACAAGGGGATTCGAAATCTCGTCCCGATGGGCAATAAGTGCGCTGCCTTCGTAGGCAACCATCTCATCCGCAGTGCCGTGGATGACCAGTACAGGGACGCCGGTGGCATGTATGGCCGAGACTGCATCGAACGACGCGATGTTACCAAACAATAGCCGTTGATAGAGCCAGAGGAATGGAAATTGGGTGTGGATGAAACCGCCCATCAGTGCTTCACCCTGTTCCATTATCATATCGATGGCGGTATTCACCCCGGAGACGCTGACCACTCCTTTCACATCGTGCGGATAGTTGAGCACATTCACTACGGCATAGCCTCCCCAACTATGCCCAAAAAGCAGCAAAGGCAATTCAGAGAGGTTCGGTTGACCGGCAATGAATGTAAGGGCCGCATGCAGGTCCACCACCGCTTGGGGAAACCCCTTGGTGGTCTTGCCCCCACTGTCATAGCTTCCGGTGCTGTCGTAGGCGAATACACGGAGGCCGGAGTCTACAAAATGCTTGATCTGGGGCAGGTAGCTGTCGGCACCTCCACCAAGGCCATGCGCAATCACCAGCAGCCCCCTGGTGTTGTCCGAACCATAGATATGGCCTCGCAAGACGTTTCCCTCGGATTCGAAGGATACCGGGACTCGGGGGTAGTCTGTCGCGATATCGCTGTACCGCAGGTGGGCAGTCGTGTTTTCATCCGGTCTGTCATAGCGGGGGAATTGCTTGTCATATACAATTTTTGTGGCAATGAACGAAATCGCGATGAACAGTATGGTCGCAATGCCAAGCCCGGTTCCCACATATTTGACCAATCGGTTGCTTTTCCAGGTACCTGTAGACATTGTTGCGACCCCTCGTGATCCATTATGATGGAAATACATACTTTTGCAAGGCGGACCACCAATTCCGTCCAATTTACAGCCAATCCTGGAGTACCTCATGTGTCACAAAGTCACTTTCCTTTTATGAATCACCATAGTATACTTGGGTTGTTGTTGAATCGAGGAGGATCCTAATGAGTGAAGTAACGTTGACCAATGCCAACTTTGACGCTGAAGTTTTGAAATCGAGTGTACCGGTTCTGGTAGACTTTTGGGCTGTATGGTGTGGTCCTTGCAAGATGGTCGCCCCTGCGGTCGCCAAACTTGCCGAAAATCATGTCGGCAAGCTGAAGGTCGGTAAAGTGAATGTTGATGAACAGCCTGAACTGGCCGAAAAGTTCAATATTTCCAGCATTCCCACCCTAGCGCTTTTCAAGGACGGTAAGGTTGTGAACCAACGTATCGGGGCAGTTTCCCTTGCAGCGCTCGAGTCGTTCGTAGCAGAGTATATCTAACGATTCGAATGTAGCATTCCTTTGGAATATGGGCCGGACATTATTACCATGTCCGGCTTTTCCATATGCCCTACGGTTCATGGATATCGGGACTGTTGGGATACCCGAAACTGGCCTTGCTTGTGGGTACGATATGCCAATCGTTGCGGGTATCGGTATCGGGTGCGTCCTCGGTCCTGCAGAATGAGCGGGTAGCCGTACTGTAGGTACTGTCGATTCCAGCTTCGGGTACGATCGGGTAGGCATCCCATTGGCCCGATTCCTCAAGGAGCAAGGCCCGCTGTTGCACCTTGCTGGTACCGAATCCTCCATAATTCGTATCCGAGGAACTGGTCCTGTTGCTGTACAGGACGGCATCGATCATCGAGCCGTCCGGTGAATCGTACAGGCTTATCACTCCGTTGTTGGCTCCAAGGCCGACAGGACCTCCACAGAATTCGATCGGGTGTTCCTGTCGCAAACCTTCGCTATACTCGATGACCACGCGATCACCTGTATTGACTTCATACGATGGCAGGATGCATTCGCTGTCGAAGGATTCCGAAAGTCCGTCATACAGTGTCAGACCGGCCAGGTTCCCATCCGAAAGAGCCAGCAATTCAACCCGATCCGGATTGCTTGCGCTTCCTTTGGTTGTGAATTCATTGATCCGTACTGCGGGTAACCTCCCGTTGAATCCCCATACACCACAGCTGAAGGTCAGTGTATTGCCGAATTGGTCGGAGACTCTTCCTTCCACCACGATCCGTGAACCGGGTACGAGGGGACGGTCGAATATTAGCTTGAGTTCCTCTTCGAAGGTGGTGACCGACTGTATGGAATTGCCGTCTGATCCGATACGGAAGTCGTCCGAAGAACAGAAGACCATCTCGTCGAACCGATAGGTCGCGGTGTATGTTCCGGTTGCCTCGGTTTCCATGAGGACTGGCCCCTGGTGGTCTGTTCCTGCCAGGACGTTGAACAACTCCCGTTGGCCTTGGGCATCACACGCGCTTGCAATCAAGGTGTACAGGATAATCGATAGCAGGAAATGGCTATGCTTTGTCATACATCCTCCTTACATAACCTACATCGATTGTCCTCGAATTGATTGACCTGCCTTCGTTGTTCCTCTACACTTTGGGCGTTGGAGGAGGCGTGTGAATGGGTAAATTATGGCAAAAAGGCTATACATTGGATGCGTTGATGGAAGATTTTACTGTCGGCAACGATTACGTGCTCGATCGAAACCTGGTTGCAGCCGATTGCTTGGCTTCGATAGCGCATGCCCGTACGCTGCACAAGGCCAATATCCTTTCCGATGACGAGCTGTCTTCCCTCGAGGTTGCCCTTGCGGAAGTGCTCGATCTCGACAAGAAAGGGGAGTTCGGGATTACCCTTTCCGATGAGGATTGCCATACCGCCATCGAAGCATACCTGACTCGTCGTATTGGAGATGCGGGCAAGAAGATCCATACCGGACGCTCGCGGAACGACCAGGTCCAGACCGCCTTGCGCCTGTGGATGCGCGAATTTATTGTCCATATGGTGGCGGAAACCAACCAATTGGCCGATGATTTGCTCACATTTGCCCAGAATCATGAATTTGTTCCCATGCCGGGAAGGACACATATGCAATTGGCCATGCCTTCCTCGGTAGGTATGTGGGCAGCTTCTTTTGCCGAAGAGTTGTCCGACGAAGCGAACCAGCTGTTGCAGCTGTTTCCCTTGTTTGACCAGTCTCCGCTTGGTTCCGCCGCATCGTATGGGACACCATTGCCACTCGACCGTTCGTTTGCAGCCGACCAGATGGGATTTGCGAAGGTGCAGAACAATGTGTTGTACGCAAACAACAGTAGGGGGAAGTTCGAAGCCATATTGCTTGATGGATGTGATTACATAACGTTGACACTCAGCAAATTGGCTCAGGATCTCATTCTGTTCTCCCTTCCCGAGATCGGCTATTTCTCCCTTCCCAAGGAGTTGTGCACTGGTAGCAGCATCATGCCGCAGAAGCGGAATCCCGATGGCCTCGAGTTGACCAGAAGCCGCAGTGCGGTGGTTTCCTCCTGTTCCCAGCGGGTGAAGTCGATAGTCCGGAGTCTTCCATCCGGGTACAACCGCGATTTCCAGGACACCAAGGAGCCGTTGTTCTCCGGAACAAAGACTGCCCTCCTGGTCGTTCGGGTCATGCGACTCATGGTCCAGCGCTTGCAGGTCAACGAAACGGCGCTGCGTGCCGGGTGCGCGAGTGAACTCTACGCCACCGACGAAGTGTTGCGACGTTTGGCCAATGGCGGGTCGTTCCGGGATGTCTACAAAGAGGTTGGTATGGATCTCGAGTCGGTGGCCTCGTACGATGCCGATGAAACGATACGGAACCGAACCAGCGAGGGGACCACAGGAAACCTGGGCCTCGAAAAGCAACGGGCCCAGGTAAGGATTCTTCAGCAATCTTGTGACTCCAAACTGGGTAACCTCCTCGGTTCCTATGCAAAGTTGTCCAAGGAGGCTGCCAGCCTGGTCACATGGTAGTCTCTAGAATGTCCACAATACTCCGGCGGTCGTAGTGAACAAACCTACCAACGGTATGAAAGCATTCACCATACCCCATTGTTGGTCTTCGGTCAGGATGTAGACGGCAATAGGTACATTCAGGTTTACAAATAGCCCCATGTCCTTGTTGGGAATCCAGTATTCACCCTTGACCGCTCCGCCGGCTACTCCGAACATGCCGGTCTCGAAGTCGGTGAAGGCCAATGTGCTCAGACCGACCTTGAGGTCGAAATTCTCGCCCAGGGCGAACGGTACGGTGATATCTCCGGTAACGGTGAAGTAGGGCATGAAGAAATCACCGTCGGTTTCACCGGCTGCCCACTCGATATACTTGAATCCCAGGGGATAGTTCACACCTGCGTTGAGCGAGATGCCTCCCAGCGGTATGTCCACCACTACGCCGGTTGCGAGGAATCCTGCTTGTACACCAATCGCTGGACCTTGGTTGGGTCGTGCTGCGAGTGGCGCAGCCAGTAAGATGAGAATCGCCAGGATCACCGAAAGTTGCATATATCTTCTCATTGTCTCTCTCCTCCTTGCCATGAAATATACTGATAGTACAAATGTAAAACAAGGGAAAGGGCAAAAGGTTGCAAACAACACCCAAGCCCCACCCGTGCGGTGGGGCAAAGTGTATAACGAGAAAATACTTCAGGGAGGAATGAGAGGTTTCGGTACCTCTTATTGCCAAACGGAGCGAGCGGAAAGGGACCATGCAATGGTCACTCTCCCGAGCGAGTGCAGGCAACGTAAGTATCCATACCTCTCCCCTTGGGGCGAGAAAGGAGGCTAAGCCTCCTGGGTCCAGGGCTTGCCCTGGGGGGTATTGATACCTTTCACTCCTGCAGGCCCCGCTCGTAGATTTCCATGGCACGATCATAATTGACAACGGACGGAGAGGTGTATGTCGCGGTAGCCTGGGCGTCGCCAACACTCG
>Ga0154462_102_pt1 | contig 32367 bp, 28 predicted proteins | sample RifGroC2_FD_105655 | JGI IMG/M metagenome (GOLD analysis project Ga0154462, IMG submission 105655) | Spirochaetes bacterium GWC2_52_13
ATCGTGGTGATATTCGTGGCTTTCTGTATCCGACGGATCTCGGCACGCATATACCGTCTCAATTTCGCATCCAGATTCGCCAATGGTTCGTCGAGCAACAGGACATCGGGATCGTATACCAAAGCTCTGGCTATGGCGACGCGCTGTTGTTGTCCTCCCGAAAGGGCCGAGGGACTTGGATTCCTCTTGAGCACATCGCCCAACCCCACCAGCTCCATGATCTCGGTTACCTTTTTTCTTACTTCGGCGTCGGGAGTTTTTCGGACACGCAAGCCGTATGCGACGTTCTCAAAGACATTCATATGCGGATAGAGGGCAAAGCTTTGGAACACCATGCCGATATTCCGCCTGAAAGGCGGTATCGTTGTGACATCCCTATCTCCGTAGAAGATTCTTCCCCCACTGATTGTTTCCAAACCTGCAGTACTGCGCAACAGGGTGGTTTTTCCACACCCGCTGGGTCCGAGTAGACAAAACAATTCTCCGGGTTCGATCGTGAAGGAGACTTTTTTCAATGCATGCACGGCATGCTTTGACCCCTTGTCAAAAATTTTATCTACATCTTCGTACCGCAAATTCAAACTCATGGTATGCTCCTGTCACGATTAGATTGCACAAAGCATCTCCCGGACCGATATCCGGAAGATGCTTTGATACTGCACAGATGATAATTATTGAATCCAATCCGAGAATCTGCTGCTCAAATCGTCACGCATGGCCGCAGCTTCCTCCGCATCGTATTCGAACAGTTTGATATCTTCCAAACTCGGCAATGGTCCGGGACCGGGAAGATAATCGACCACAACACGACGCTGTCTGGTGTTCAGGATGATTTCATACGCTTCGCGGGAAGTGATGAAATCCATGAACAATTCGGCGGCTTTCGGATTGGGTCCGTTGGCAATGATTCCGGATGCATCGAACCTGGCTCCGGTTCCCTCTTCGGGATACACATAGATTACCGGGTATCCTTCGGAGATGTACTTGGCAATATTGGCTTCTCCAGTCACGCCAACACCATATTCTCCTCTGGCGACCGATTCCGGAACAGCGGTGGAAGATGCCACGAACACGGCATTCTTGGCAAGTTGCTTCAGCACATCGTCACCGTACAGTTTGTAGAACATGTAGATTTGGGCATATGCCGAGCCTGAAAGTGCCGGGTTGGCCAGAATGATCTCGCCTTTGTACTTCGGGTCGACAAGATCGATCCACTTGGTTGGATACTTGCCTTCCGGCAAAATGTTGGTATTCACGATAAAGGCTTGCAAGGGCATGGAATATCCGTAATACCGGGGAAGAGCCGCGGTGTCACGCACATCTGCCGAAAGCGTATCGTGGTTTACCGATTTGTATCCCCTGAACAAATCGTAATGCGCATCATAGGTCTCTTTCGCGATACCCAGAAGGATATCACCCTGAGGTCTTGGTTGCTCAGCGTTCAACCGGGTGATCAGTTCACCTGAACCAGCGCGGATAAGGTCAACTTTGATCCCAGGATGCTGGGTATTGAATGCCTTGATCAAGGCATCGGCTTCATCTTCCGCTGCGGCGCTCCAGACTGTCAACGCCGTCGGTTCGGCTTGCGCTGCAGTATCGGTTGCTCCTTGTGCCATCAACGGAGCACAAGCCAACACCACCACCAATCCCAATAACAACAATCGTTTCATGGAAACCTCCTTTCATGACGATAGTTCTCACATCTTCATTTCTAGGCTAATTCTACATCAAAAAAAACAAAAAGCAAGAAAAAATTAATAAAAACAATTTTTTCAGGTACCTGGTACGCATTTTCGTTTTTGTATACAAAATTGAAAAATAGTACATGGTACGTTCGTTGAAGCAAAATCGTATTCCTTGGCGTGTTTCTCATGGAGGGCTAAAAAACCATGGGAAGATACCGCAACCATCAACGACCGGGAATGTTGTTCCACGTGACCCAACGGGGAAACAATCGCAATGCCATATACCAGACAGATGCGGAAAAGACGCTACTGACCCAAATATTGGGAAAATATGCGAGAAAGCACGATGTCCGAATCCTGTATTATACGATTCTCAACAACCACTACCATGTGTTGATAGAGGCAGGCAATCAGCCGATATCGCAATTTTTCATGGCAGTGAATGTAAAGTTCTCACGATACTACAATCGAAAGTACGAGCGTACCGGTACCATCTACGAGGGACCATACAAACGGTTCAAGGTGTGCGACAACCAGTACCTCATGAACATCATCGGATACATCACATGGAATCCTGTGAAGGCCGGGTTATGTATACGGCCACATGAATACAAGTGGTCATCACATCATGAATTCCTCACCCGCGATGCCCATGGCATTACCGATTTCGACGCCCTTTTCGATTTGATCGGTTCCGATAGGAACACCGCTTTGGCCAATTACGCGTTCAAACTGCAGGAAAAGACGTCGCGCTTTGATTGGATGGGAAATCTTGAGAAGGATGAACATCTCAGGACTCCCAGCCAGATCCTGCACGAGGAGTTCCAACGGTACTGCGATGACCGCCGGTTGTCGGGAGCCAAGCAAGATTACATCCGTTCGGGTAACTGCCCACCGGAACTGAAGTGGTACCGCAACGAGTTTCTTCTTTCCATGCGGGAAAAGTGTATCGCCGAAAAGGCGATCAATCGTTTTCTCTCGCTGAGGAAGAAGACGATGCGCAAGGATTACCGTGCATGAACACCTATTTTTATCGCTTGTTGATAGTATCATTTGATGCTATCATGTAGGTATGAAACCGCCATATCGGATTACAAGCCACATGCTGGACCTTTACGGAAAAATCAAGGAGAGTCTCGGCGTGTGCAAAGGATTGCTCCTTGTCGAACCCGATACCAAGCTACGTAGGCAGAATCGCATCAAGACGATCCAAGCAACTCTGGCAATTGAAGGCAACCAACTCACTCGCGACCAAGTTACGGCAATTATCAACAATAAAAGAGTTATTGGGCCTAAAAACGACATTACTGAAGTCGAAAATGCCATAAAAGTCTATGAACATGTATGGTCGTATGATCCTCATAACCCTTCTGATTTGTTGAAGGCACATGCGCGTATGCTCCGTGGCTTAGCTGACCAACCGGGCATTTTTCGAAATTCACAAGTCGGCATAGCAAACGGAAACACAATAACCCATATCGCTCCTCCAGCCGAACGTGTTCCCCAACTGATGCACGATCTCTTCGAGTATCTTTTACACGACGACGACCTGCCGATTATCAAGAGTTGCGTTTTTCACTATGAAATCGAATTCATCCATCCTTTTGAGGATGGTAATGGGAGAATGGGAAGATTGTGGCAGACGTTGTTGTTGATGAAAGTCGATCCGATATTCGCATATGTCCCTATCGAATCGATGATCCTCGAACGCCAACAGTCGTATTATGATGCATTGGTGGCGTCAGATCAGAGTGGAGAGTCGACACCGTTCATAGAATTCATATTGTCGATCATCCAAACCACCCTAGCGGATCTTGTCGATGACACCAAAGCTGTGCCAAACGATTACCAACAGAGGAAAAACCATCTGATTACCCACTTGGACACATGGTTCGATAGAAAAACTTACATGGAGCTGTGCAAGGGAATTTCCACCGCGACCGCCAGCCGAGACCTCAACCGCATGGTTTCGGAAGGCCTTCTAAAAATACAGGGATCCGGAAGGATGCGAAAATACCACGTATGAACCTGGTACCAAATTTCAATTTTGTATGCAAAATGGTAAAATGGTACCTGGTACGTTCAAGGAGAAAAAAATGGAGACATTGAAATCGCTCATCAACGCCTTCTTTCAATTCAAAGCGTATGTCATGCTGCCTATCATAATCCTTGTCCTATCGCTCATCATAGGTATGAAAATCGGCAAGGCACTCATGGTCGCGTTGCGCATCGCCGCAGGATTCGCAGGAATATTCATAGCCTTCGATTTCTTTGTCCAGAACATCAATCCAGCGATCCAATCACTGATATTCGTTCGAGGGCTCGACTTTCCCATCCTTGATGTCGGTTGGCCCCCCCTTGCAGCAATCACTTGGGCATCCCCCATCGCCCATATCACGATTCCCATGATCATTGTCATCAACCTGATCATGCTCAGCCTCAACTTGACCAAGACCATCTACATTGACATCTGGAACTATTGGCACTTCGCGATGCTCGGAGCCTTGATACTGGGGACTTCGCAATCCCTGGCCCTCGGATTGGTTGCAACCGCCATGATTGGGATATACACCATAAAGATGAGCGATTGGGCTGGACCGGTCGTACACCGGGAGACCGGTATCTCGGGCCTTACCATCTCCCCTCTTTCCTCAGTCGGATTATTGCCGTATGCCGATGGAATCGACTGGCTTCTGGACAAAATCCCAGGTATCCGAAGCATACGGTTCAATCCGCATCTCAAGGGTGACAAGCAGATGGTTCTCGGCGAACCGATGTTCATCGGGACCATGGTTGGACTATTGCTCGGATGGTTGGCGGCGTATCCATTGAAAAGTACGCTTGAATTGAGCATTCACATAGCTGCAGTAATGTTCATCCTGCCAAAATGCGGGGCCTTGATCGGTGAAGGGATGGGTGAAGTGTCGCTTACCTTGCGTACCAGCATCCAAAAGCGTTTTCCAAAGAAAATCGGATTGCAGGTGGCTCTCAAGGCTGAAATCCTTATGGAACATAAATCCGTACTCACCACCGGAATCATCCTCATGCCAATCTCATTGTTCATAGCACTCGTCTTGCCAGGGAACAAAACTCTCCCACTTGGAGATCTACCAGCACTGATTCCGCAAGTCGGTATCATTGTCTTGGTCTGTCGAGGCAATGTGTTCCGTTCAGTGATCGCGGGAATACCATTGGTGATAGCCTATCTGCTCATCGCCACAAATCTCGCGCCATTGATTACCCGATTGGCCGAACAGGTTGGAGCCCCTGGACCTGAAGGGGTACTGATAACAGCACTCACCGACGGTGGAAATCCAATACGGTACTGGGGATACATGTTATTCCAGGGCAATATTGTGGCATTCTCAATCATTCCGGTGGTACTGGTTCTCATGGTCCTGAGCCGAAAAAGGTACCTGGCCGGACTGAATCAAGAATTCACGGAGAGTCTATGAACTTGGGATTTTACATTTCCGACATGACTTAATGGAAATATTGGTTCGCCTATGCGAGAAATTCGAATTTTCCGAAAAAACTGCTCTGATGGAAATCTGGAGCGTCGGTATGTATCGGAGCCCAACTGATATAGTGCGGATGCTGTAGAAGATCTCCACACTTGTAAAGATTTCCAGAAAAAACCAGATCCTTCAGGGCTTTGTCCGCAAGTCCCTTGAATGCTACATCCAATGGTATTTGCAACAGGATTTCCCACGTACCATTGGTTGGGGGAGCTTGCCTTTCTGATCGATCGATAGAAGTCCATACTCCCAATCGGGAGTAGAAATCAACACCCATCCGAAAGCGTTCATGACGTGAACGTCCAATTCCCGACAACACTGCACCAAACGGATTGCACTCTACATTCAAATAGGTACCTTTGGCATCGGATATGAAAAATTCGACACAACTGTCGTTGAATACGAGATCTCCGTGTGAGTGGAAAGTCGCTCGAATTTCCGGTTCCTCAACTTGAAAGAGAACCATGACCACCGAGTCCCTGTAAGCGATCGAAAAGTGCACCGAAATCTCACGTGGATCGGCATGGAATGCTTCCCAGGTTTGTGATTCCAAAGTCCCCTGCTCTCCATTTTCGAGCAGCAGATCCCTGATTTCAAGTAGGTTCGAGCATTTGACACCAATCAATCGAGGAATCTGAAGAACCTGTCCCATCCCTTGCTCCTTGAATTGCACAAAAATAGATACCAATACTGTATCCGTTGACATGATAAGATAATAAAACCTGTACAGCAAGCAAAAACCACTGGTATAATGGTTCATGCAACAGAAGAGAGGGAGGTCTCCACATGTCGATTATCCAGCCAGATTTTTCACAACTGCTCACTGTATTGGAAAGAAAGAGACCAGACCGTCCGGTACTATTCGAATTCTACATGAACGACAATGTATACGATGCGGTTGTGGACACCTCCGAGATTCCCCCAGGAGACGAGGACTTCCGACAACGGATGAAAATGGCGCTTGCTTTTCACCATCTCGGGTATGACTATGCCACAATTCTCCCGGGCAAGCATCTTTTTTTCCCGGAACTCAGGGAGCAGCATGAGCAACAACGGACTTACTCTCTCAACGAAGGATCACACATCGACTCGTGGGCAGCCTTCGAGCAATATCCCTGGCCCGATTATTCCACACAAGACTACCGCTATCTCGAACAGGTGGCGGCCTATCTACCAGAAGGAATGAAACTCATCCCATACGGACCGGGAGGTGTAGAGGAAATCGTCATTTCATTGACCGGATACGAGAATCTTTGTTATTTGATGATGGATCAAGAGGACCTGGTCGATGCTCTGTTCGAGGCAGTCGGTTCGCGACTCGAAAAATATTACGGCGAAGTGGTGACCTTCGATAGTGTTGGAGCTTGTCTCTCAAATGATGACTGGGGATTCAATACCCAGACACTGCTCTCTCCAACCCAAATGGAACGCTGGGTTGTTCCATGGCATAGAAAGATATCCCAAGCAATCCATTCCTATAACAAACCTGCCCTTCTCCATTCATGCGGCAATGTCTATCCGGTATTCGATTGGATTGTGGACAACTATGAAGGTAAGCATTCGTACGAGGACTCCATACTCCCGGTTGAGGATGCTTGGATGCGCTACCACAAGGATATCGCCATTCTCGGTGGGATCGATGTCAATTACCTGATCATGGAAGATGAAGAAACCATTTACAACAGGGCTAGGCAGTTGCTGGAGCTTACTGCCGAAGAAGGTGCCTTCGCCTTGGGAACAGGAAATTCCGTTCCCGACTACCTCCCCAACAACAAGTTTTTCACCATGCTTAAAGCAGCATGGGACCTACGTGGTGTGAAGGTAAGGTTCATTGCATGAAATCTCCGCCGGATACTCCTCCGCTCTTGTTGGGATCGCTGAGTTCATTCCTTGCCGAGCGTTCCCGCTCCAATGTGATACCCGAAGGATCGTTCTTGCATGCATCCCATCGAGACATCGATTCCTGGCGCACTTTTGCACGTCAACGATTTCTCACAGCACTTCAAGTTCCCTCATTCGAATTGCCCGAAGTCGCCACTATTTGGTCACGATCATTCGATGGTCTGACGATTGAAAAATTGAGATGGTCACTACCTTTTGGAAATGCTACCGAAGCATATCTGCTGAAGCCTCGGTACATGCAAGGCAAATTACCGGGTGTTTTGGCCTTACACGACCATGGGGGAAACAAATTTTTTGGTAAGAGCAAACTGGTTAGGGTTGACGGAACCCCGCACAAGCATCTGGCGACTCACCAAGACACCTACTACGGAGGCCTCGCATGGGCGAATGAACTAGCCAAGCGTGGGTATGTGGTCCTTGTGCACGATGTGTTTCCATTTGAAAGCAGACGCATCCGATTCGATGACCTACCACCAGGACTGCCGCGATCCTTGCTCCGAAATCCGGTGGAAATTGAGGAGCCTGCGGTAAATACAAGGAACAAGGGCAATGTCATGGATGTCCTTGACGATACGATTGACGGATATGAAAGGTACAATGCCTGTGCCCGCCAAATGGAGACGGTAATCGCAAAAACTATGTTCGTTGGGGGAGTCACCTGGCCTGGAATCACGTTGGCGGAAGATCGGATAGCACTGGAAATTCTTGCATCCCGATCGGAAGTCGATCGAAACCGGATCGGGTGTTGTGGATTGAGCCTCGGCGGATTGCGTAGCGTCTATCTAGCCGGGAGCACAGATGGTATTGCGGCTGCTGTAGTAGTAGGATTCATGACTACGTGGAACGACTTTGTATCACATATCGCCAATGACCATACATGGATGGCAATCGTCCCGGGAATCTCCCACTTCATGGACTTTCCGGACATCATGGGAATGCATGCTCCGAAGCCTGCCATGGTTTGCAGCTGTACAGAAGATCCGCTATTCACCCAGACGGAAGTGCGAAGAGCCGAACATTTGCTGGACCAAATCTATCGTAAGACAGGAAATTCCAGCCAATTCGATTTTTCCCATTATCAAGGCTCCCATAGATTCGACAAAACCATGCAAGAGAATGTATTCGCATGGTTGGACCAACATCTCTAGGGTTGGTTAGGTGGTATAAACAATCGAGTCGGCCAGTAATGTCTCCAATGGCTTGTATCGAGGACTGCTGTAGCCCAAGGGATTGTGTCTGATCCACCCTTCGGCGAACGCGAACCTCCCCGAATCGGTACCCACCTGTCGGCTCATATCCCGCATGGTTTGAACATACGAGTCAAGTTTTTGGCTGTCGTCGAGCCAATTGCGTTGTGAGACATGGCATGCCAGCATCGCTTCTTTCCGATCGATCGCAGTGGCTATGTCAACGTAGAAATGGGGAACGATCTTATGAGACAGTCCGTCATGCAATCCGTATGGCATGGCGTGGTACACCGCCACTTCTTTGAGAATCGGGGCAACTTGTGGTGTGGAATGGAAATTTGGCATGGACATGGTGAAAGCAGCAGTCACTGCAATCCGCGCTGTGTTCATGTGGTCTTCCATATAATCGTGTAATGCGGGTACCAGTATGATATCGGGCTTCACCATGCGCAGTACGGCGACCACTTTACGAACCAATCCCACGTCATAGACCACTTCCAAATCGTTGGCGATACTTGGATACCATGAAGCCCCAAGCTCCTGTGCTGCCCGCATGGCTTCCTTACGGCGAATATCCTCGATTTCCGTACGTCCATATTCCAAGGTACCGCAATTCCCGTTGGCAACATTCATATAATGCAGAGCCATACCGCAATCACGTAGGCGAAACAGCGTTCCCGCCATCATGAACTCAATATCATCGGGGTGACATCCGATTGCCATGACCACTTGGGGTGAATTTTCTGCCGCACCCATGGTTATACAAACACCTCTTTTCCTCCTGCAATCGCAGACTCGTGGCAGGCAAGCACCAATGCGATGTTATGCAATCCCTGCTTGCCGTTCATTGGCTTCTTGTTGCGGATGGAACCGGCATGTTCGGCAATCTGGGCTTGGTAGATATTCTGCACTTGCGTAATCGCATATGATTTCACATACTCGGGGGTCTTCACCTCCAAACCGATTGCCACAGGCTCGTCCTTGTGCCCGGAAAGCTGGAAGACAGTCCCATGACCGCGAAGAATGCCATTATTGCCATAGATTTCATACCCCAAGTTGTCGATCGTACCGAACGTTCCACCACGAGGTTGGTTGAATCCAACACGAATATTGCCGCGTATACCATTTTCCATCCTGTAGATGATCATCGCACCATCCTCGACTGCAATCCCCAACGTTTTCGGATAGTAGACGCAACGGATACTGCTGATCCGGGAACCGAACAGAAACTCGGCCAAATCGAGACAATGCCCTCCCACGTCACCGATAGGTCCCCCGATCTCCTGAGGCGATGAACACCGCCATGTCGCAGCTTCGGCAGGATCCTCACCGTACAGGAATTCCATATGGATCGAAGCATAATCGACTGTCCCCAACGCCTGTTGCTGTAGCAGTTCCCGAGCCTTGAGATTATAGGAATTCTTCGTCATCATGAGGTTTACCGATACACTCAACGCTTGTTCGGCAGCGTAGTCACAGAGTATCTTCGCCTCCTCCACATTTGTGGTCATCGGCTTCTCCACCAAAACATGCTTGCCCGCTTGCAAGGCCTTCATGGCCACCTGAAAATGGGAGGAATTCGATGTCGCCACGTAAATCGCATCGATCGCATCATGAGCCAGCATCTGTTCGTAAGTGTCGTACCAACGCAGGCCCAACGCTGTTGCGGCAACCTTTCGTTTGGAATCGATATCGGTAGCACCCACCAAGACCATGGGCATATCCTGCTCGCAAAACCGACAACGATCCAAAGCGAACCCTTCTTTGGCTATACGGTTTTCGGCTATTCCTCCGAATCCTACGATTGCGTATCTGATCTGTTCCATCCGATCCTCCTTATCTTAGATAATGGGCCGACAGGACGAGCTTAATCGCATCGATGCACCGCTGGATATGGTTGCTTTCCCATGTGGGATGCAAAAACAAGCTCAATGTCTGGGCTCGCAATCCTTTGGCAACCTTACACACGATTGTATCATACCCTACGGCGTCGGAGTCGGTAAATTCAACCGAACGGAACGGGAACTTGACACGTCCAAACCCGTTGTGGTCCTTATAGGCGCGCTCCTCGTAAGCTTCGGGCCACTGGATGCCATAACAAGGGATACCCAGCGCAACCAATTCTTTGCTGAATGCCGGCGCATCGATATCCAACACCTTCAAATCTAGCAGAATGGGATACCACCAGTACGCGTTTCGACGTTCCTCCGTATCAACCGGGACCGCTTTGATTCCTTTTAGACCTTTGAGAGCGGCATCATAGTGTGCCGCATGGACACGCCTGCGTTCCAAGTTCCAGGAATCGAAGCGCTTCAGCTCATTGATTCCGATGATCGACTGGATCTCGGTCATGCGATAGTTGAATCCCACCCGATTATGCACATACGTGAGTTTCTCCTCCATAGCCAACAGGTTCAACCGCTCCTTGACATCGTAGCCGTGGTCACGGAACGACCGGCATTCCCAGGCAAGTTTCTCGTTGTTGGTGACAACCATGCCGCCCTCTCCGCCTGTTGTAAAATGCTTGCTTTGGCAGAAGCTGAAACACCCGACATCACCCAACGTTCCCGCTTTCTTGCCTCGATACAGTCCACCAAAACACTGTGCGCAATCTTCGATCACGGAGAGGTTGTGTAGCTTCGCAAAATCCAAGATCGGCCCCATATCGGCGACCACACCATACAGATGGACAACAATGATTGCCTTGGTGCGTTTGGAAAGCAGTTTCGGAAGTTGGACGGGATCTAGGGTATGTTCCTCCGTCACATCGGCAAATATCGGGATGGCACCGGCCTGGACGACACTGAACGAAGAGGCGATGAACGAATAGGAGGGAACGATCACCTCGTCACCAGGGCCAATCTCCAGACTTGCAAGGGCTATATGCAATGCCGCTGTCCCATTGGTACAACTCACTGCATACTCGGATCCTTCCCATTCAGCGAACATCCGTTCGAATTCCATCCCCTTCTTGCCGGTCCAATAATTGACCAAACCACTGCGCAGAGGTTCCTGCACCGCTTCGAGTGTTTCGGGAGCAAATTGTGGCCACATGGGAAAACCCAGTTTGACCGCCCCGTCGGCATTCATCACCAAATCCTTTTTACTTGCCATGAAAAACCTCCTTTTCATGCGTTGACCACATCTTGCCAGCAAGACGTCGATATATGGAAACACTCTGTTCCAACATATATTCCGCAGCACCTGCTGCGACTTTGGTTGCTCCCACCTGGACTTCATACCCACCTTGTGGATACGCCTCCCTGTGGGCTATATATCCTATCGCATCGTCTGCAAGCTCCACTGCAATCCATGGAACATCTCCAAGGACTTCCCCCAATCGCTCTTGGATCTTGTATGTCACTTCACCAGGAAATGCGAACACATGGATTGGACCGATCCGGGTAACGCTAATCGTAGTTGCAAGCAATGAATCCTGGAAACTTCCCAAATCGAGAATCATCGGAGCCTGCAATACGAAGGGCAAACCATCGGTCGCTGCTTCTTGCTCCGCATGCGCGTTCACGACGCAATCCCTGGCCCGGTCCAGTAAATCTCGAGGAATCTGTATGCGGGGTAACGAGATGGTATTCACCTCACGTTCAGTTGTATTCGCTTCCAAAGAACGAGCGGATCGCAATGCTTGTGCACCAGCAGCTGCCAGGATATAACCAACCCGTTGCGAGGCTGCATGGCCTCGTCTGGGCATGTCATGGTCAAGGTAATCGATATGGTTGATATCACCACAGCATCCATTGGCGAAAACAACATGCAGATCTTCGCCGACAATCTGCCGCAAAGCTATCTCCAGGTATCCGGGAAAATCTCGACTATACAATGAATTCGTATAATCAAGGATAGCCGGATGCAACGGATAATTGACCAGACAGACATGCAGGGATTCCCCGATCATCTCCACTACCCGAACTATCGATTCAACTGGCCCAAGGGGACCGACCACCTCGTCAGGATCGAGCAGCTCCCAATTCATTGCAACCGTTCCATCGAGGCACTCCAATCTTCTATTGAAACCGATAGATTCCATGCAGGAAGCCGTACCGAAACGAAATTCCACCGGCTGCAGGGTTTCAAGCGCTTCCCAAGCCGATTGGGCAATAATCCGTATCAATTCCTGACGAACAGTCTCTTCCATCACGGGAGCTTCATAGAGGCTGAATACCGCTGGCCCTGCGTGCGTATGCGTCGCACATATCAAAAACGAGTCGCCATCCACTCCTGTCAGTCGCGTGATGGTGCTCTTCGCTTCGATTACGAATGATGCATCGACCATACAAAGATCCAAAGCGATAAAACCAGTGGTATGCACTTCATCTTGCCAGACGATAGCCTTGCACAAAAGGGAATCATGGGTTCCTGTTGCCGCATACGTATCGCGGGTATGCCCCATCAAGGGTTGGCCAGGGGCAATTTCGAGAATCTTTTCGGCAAACCCCGCTTTCAACATGCAAGACCCCTTCAATGCATCTCGACCATACAGGTTCCAAGATTGGGTACCAGATAATGGAATACAACATTGGGATGTTCGGCCAGCAAGGACATGGGAACACTCGTATCGACAATATTGTTTCCCAACATATATGCAGTCAGGCGCATTCCAAATGGATTGTCATGCCACCCTGGATGCCAGATGCTGACTTTTTCCGACTTCCATGTTTCCACGGGACCTACGGTCACTGCATGCGACGGAATATTTGAGACGACACCTCCACCGGAAGTCCGGGCGTTCTGTATCATGGTCATGGGATGGATTTCCAACATACGGGCGCTCAGTTTCCGATATTCCGCCGGGCTTGGTGGATTGTCGAGGTAGGGTGCCACCCGTTGTGGCGGGTCGTTGAATGCCCAATGTTTGGTTTCTCCCTGTCCACCTTGCAGACACAGGCAGGTCACTTGGTCAAAGGAGGCAGTATAATCGGCAAGTCCGGCCACAGTTGGAAAGTGCAGATGGTGGTCGGGCATCCTAAGATGCTTGTCGATCCGATTGAACAACAGCTCCATGTCGGCCCGTTTGAAACTGAGGGGATGACTCTCATTGACTTCCTTTCCATCGACTACCCATTCGTCCATTCCCCAGAAATGGGCATTTCGAACATCGAGTTGCTGGTCGTTGATGATCTGGGCAACCAACGGAAGCTGTTCGGTCGGACCGATCGGACCACATAGACCTGTCGGATTGTCGGCAGTCGATGAAGTGAATGCGTTGATGTACTCCAACGCTTCGGCCAGGAAAAACGACTCCCTCGTGTCATATAATTCCACCGAGAATCCTGGACGTTGCAAGGCAAGCAGATCCCTTGCCTCCAGACGTGCCGCAGCATCCAACAGATCGGTATCCAGGGTTGTATAATCCCACCATTGCTTGGCAACTTTACTCGAATTCCTCATATGATATGTTCCTCCTTTTTTGGTGCATATCACCATTGGTTGCATGTGGAAACTTCAATTCCGCATCTTCAAATACTGTATGGGAAGTGCCTGAGAATAGTCCGCTCAAGCCCCATCTGACACGCTCCTATCACAGAAGCCTCCCGTCCCAATCGCGTCAACCTGAACTTGGGCAACGGGAAGGGAACAAGATCAGCCAACTGCTGTTTCATGGGTTCCAGGATATATGGTCCACATCCCGGAATCTCCAGCAACTGTCCACCAAAAACCATAAGTTCAGGATTCAAGGTCACCAACACATTTCCTACTCCAAGCGCAAGCAAACCCGCGAACTCAGCCAAAATATCCTGTGCGGTCTCATTGCCTTCCACAGCCAATGAACCGATCAATGTATGGGTGATCTGCTCATAGGAATAGTTGGCCGCCTGGAATATATCCTCTCCCTTCCCCGCATGAATCAGATGCAACGCGATCCTTTGGATTTGGTGAACCGCAGCCAACGATTCGAATGTATTGCGTTCCTTGGTACCTGAAAATCCATTGGGACCAAGATGCTGGTATCCGATTTCCCCTGCAGCTCCATTGGCGCCCCGGTACAATTGTCCATTCAAAAAGAAGCCGGCACCGATTCCATGGTGTATCGTCATATAGACGAAATTGTCTTCCGGGATTCCATTCTCATAATGCTTCTCGGCGATAGCGGCCAAGTTCTCGTTGTTCTCCATGAATACCGGTACGGTAAACGCACTTTCAATCATGTGTTTGATATTCAGTTCCTTCATGTTCCTGTAGAGTACCGCATAGACTTCCCCACGATCCAAGTCTATCGCCGCGGGAACTGCAATTGTCAAGGCTACGACCGGCACTTCCCGATCATCGATGAATTGCCGCTGTTTCAAAAAGTATTCCAGCTGCTCCATGACCAGTTCCTCAATCCGTTTGCCACCGGTATCGAGAATGATTTCCTCTACGGTCACAATCCGTCCAGCCATATCCATTCTTGCGATCTTCATGATTGGAAGTTCGATCGAGATACCGATCGAGACACCGAGCAAGGCATTTATCTCCACCTCATGTGCTTGTCGGCCCAACTTCGTGATGATCTTACGTTCGATCAAGTACCCCGACTCGATCAGTTGGTCAACCGCTCGCGATACTGCAGGAAGGCTCAGGTTCAATGCCTTCGATATTTCCGAACGGTATGTCGTCCCCAATTTCCTCACGTGATTGAGAATCAGGGAAGTGTTTATGGTATTTTGTAGATTGGCATTCACAGCACAGTTGAGTTTCAATTGATCCACGGCGTGCCTCCTGAGGCAACATCTTCCAGGAAATCCATCATAACTGCAATATTGTCTGGAGGTGTCTGGGGGTACAATACATAGGTGAGCATAGATTCGTTGGCAGGCGATACCCCGTGCTTCCAGGTCACCGGATACCAGTAGGTGGTCTTGTCGGGATCGGGAGCCTCGAAACCGGAAAGCGTATCGAGATCCTTGATCGGATGGTCCACCACCGTACCGACAAATCCGCTGGTCCGTGTCTCCCAGACACAGCCCCACGGATCGGTCCTCTTCACATCCTCGCGGCACCAGTCGGGGTACGGCACAGCTCCCCCCGACTTGACGAATTCCGGCACGCCGTCGGGAAACAGGCACGGATGCGTTTCGACCAGCTTCGCAAGGAAGTCGCGGTCGTAGCTGTCCCAGCAGGCCTGGTTGATATGGAATACCACCGGCACGGTACTGGGGAAATCGAAATCTACAGCCTTGACCACTGTTTCCTTATGCATCGGCATCAACCTTTTCTCATATGGCTAACATTACATTAATTATAAAATCATCGATTTGATACTAATATAGCAGGTGATTTGCTGTCAAGCACGGTTTTTTCCTATTATTTGGTACGGAAAATTATTTGTTGACATCCATTCTTTGGTGAAATAGAATTATTCACGAAGAAGCCAGTAGTTATGATTAACACTGAATAATACAATTGCTCAGTGTAATAAAAGGAGGATTAACTATGAAAAAGGTATTCTTGGTAATGGTCCTGGTTGCACTTTTGACAACCACTTTGGTCTTCGGAGCTGGCCAACAAGAGGCCGCGAAACCAAAAGTGACCGTTTTCTGGGCTCTGTATGATGGCCTGACCGAACAATATCGTCAGGATCTGCAGAATGCATTCATGAAGGAATATCCAAACATCGAGTTGGATATCGTTCCGATCCCTTGGGACCAGGTCTATGACAAGCTCACCACTTCACTTGCAGGAGGCAACCCTCCCGAACTGAGTGTTATCGGAACCCGCTGGGTGCTTGAACTGTTGACACTTGATGCGATCGAACCTGTCGAAAAGTTTGTAAGCAAGACGACTGTGGACAATATTTTCGATGGAACCAAAGAAGCGTTTATCGACGGCCAGCTGTGGGGCCTTCCCGTAGCGGCTGGAGCCCGAATCCTGGCAATAAACAACAACTTGACCAAGAAGGTTCCGGCAACCATGGAAGAGATGCGCACCGAAGCCATTCGGATCAAAAACTCTACCAACAAGTATGGATTGATCATGCCAGGCAAGAAACACACCGAATTGACCGACTTCGCCTATTACCTCTATTCGGCTGGTGGAGACTTCTTCGAGATGAATCCTGACGGAAGTTATGGCAAATGCGTCATCAACAATGCGGCTGGTGTAAAAGCGCTCGAATTCATGGTTCAAATGGCAAACAAGGACAAAGTTGTGCCATCCGGATATCTTTCACAGACTCGCATGGAATCACATCCGGTATTCTACTCTGGCGATGCAGGATATGTCATGATCGGTGCTTGGGTTGAATCGGCACTCTCCCAGGCTGGAGCAAATTTCGACGTTACCTATGCACAAATCCCACCGTTCGCCGGCGCCAAACCCGCACCTTTGGTTATTACCGACTCCATTGCCATCTTCAAGGATGCCGAGAACAAAGAGGAAGCAGGATTGTTCCTCGACTTCTTCTATCGTGACGAGTGGAAAGCGAAATTCGACGAACTCATCGGATTCCCACCGGTTACCAAATCGGCTGCCACACTGCCACAGTTCCAGTCACCGCTCTACCAGGCATTGAACGAAGCTGCTGCTGTCGCGAAACCTTGGCCGTTGATCGAAGGATTTGCGGAAATGTCCGATGTGATATGGGATGCTGTCTCCATGGCGTATCTTGGCCAGAAGACTCCAAAAAAAGCTTTGGACGATGCAGCCAAAGAAGTCGATGCAATCAAGGCTACCTACGAATAAAGTCACTTATCCTGTACATCCGCCCGGAATCAGGTTCCGGGCGATTCCATTCTTCCTATACGGAATATGGACCGGAACCTGACCTGGGCTAAGAGGAATGCCATTCATGAAACAACTACCGACCCATCGGCTCACCGGTGATGCAAAGATGGCGTATGCTCTGCTTGCTCCTGCGGCATTGTTCATTGCGGTCTTCATGCTGTATCCGATTCTATACGTGATCCTGATGTCACTATATAAAACCAACAAACTTGGTATCCTCCAGAAATGGATCTGGTTTGATAATTTCGCCAGATTGCTGAAGGATCCAACCTTTTGGGAAGTAACGGGACGCTCGATGCTGTGGACGGTGCTTGCGGTAATCGTCAAGACTATACTTGGCATGGTCATCGCCCTATGCCTGAATGTTGAGTTTGCCGGCCGAAAATTTGCACGCATGCTGTTCATCATACCATGGGCATCATCGGTACCCATCAGTGCGATGCTATGGAAATGGGTGTATGATCATGAATTCGGGTTGTTGAACCATACATTGATTGCCCTCGGAATCACAAACAATCCTCCCGTCTGGTTGGGAATGCCAATTTGGTCGTTCGTGGCATGTATTTGGGTCGACATCTGGATTGGAATCCCTTTCATGGCATTGGTGTTCCTTGCCGGGATGCAGTCGGTATCGAAGGATCTATATGAATCGGCGGAAGTCGATGGGGTGAATCCAATCCAAAAATTCTTTTTCATCACAATACCCAGCATCAAGCAGATTATCTTTATCGCCACGTTGCTTTCAAGTCTATGGACATTCAATGACTTCAACACCATATATATCCTGACACGTGGAGGTCCTGCAGGTGCCACCGACATCCTGATAACTTCCATATACAAGAATGGATTCGAATGGCTCCGATTCAGCGATGCTTCTGTTATGGCTGTAGTGACCTTCATCATCCTCATGATATTCAGCGTTTTGTATGCCCGTGTGTACTTCAGGGGAGGCGATGACACATTATGAAAAAGCTCACCTACAGAAACAGATTCAAGATTCCCGTCGTAATATTGACACTCTTTCTGCTCATGTTCATGCTCTTCCCGTTCTTTGTCATGCTATCGACCATGTTTAAAGGCAGTACCGAAGTATATGTCAGACCACCCTATTGGATTCCCAAACATTTCGAATTCAACAATTTTATCAAGGTATGGAGTGAATACAGCCTATTCAGCTATTTCATGAATAGCGTTTTTGTTGGACTGGGGACAACCGCCTTGAATGCATTGATCATTATCCCCGCGGCATATGCAATCTCTCGATTCCGATTCAAAGGTCGGACATTCGCACTCTATTCCCTGCTGGCCCTACAAATGTTCAGCCCTGTCATTATCATCATCTCGTTGTTCAGGATCTATGTAAAACTTCAATTGCTGGACAAGCTCATCGGTTTGATACTTGCCAATACCGTAATCACCCTGTCATTCACCACTTGGCTGATGTTCGGATACTTTTCATCCATTCCAAAAGAGATCGAGGATGCGGCACGTATCGATGGTTGCACCCGAATGGGAACATTGTTGCGGATTATGATTCCGGTAGCAGCCCCTGGGCTGGTAACGGCCATGATCTACACATTCATACAAGCCTGGAACGACTTTCTGTTTCCGCTTTCGTTCATCAATGCCCAGAAGAAAATGCCCCTGACACTAGGTATCTACCAATTTGTCGGCAGGTGGTCCACCCAATGGGAAATGTTGAATGTCGCTGCGTTCATCGCACTCATTCCCGTGCTCGTCCTCTTTTTCATCATAGAAAAACAACTGGTCGCCGGTCTTGCCGGCGGTGCGGTCAAAGGATAATCGAAGGAGGCAATCGAATGATAAAAGGTATCAACTACTGGGCATTTCCTGGACATGCCGATGGAACACCGATGAGTGGTATCGAAGTGTTGGATAGGGCGAAAGAATTGGGCTATGACGCTGTCGAGTTTACAGTCGATCCGGTCGGAGCGGTAACTCCAACAACAACCCGAAAAGAAGCCGAGACCCTGCGGAAAGCTGCCGCAGACAGGGGAATAGCTTTGCCAACCTTGGCAGCCGGTCTTGCTTGGGGTGCGTCCCCCAGTAGTCCAGACCCGTCTATCCGTGCACAAGCTGTCGAGAATGCGAAGATACAGCTGCAGATTGCTTCCTGGCTCGGATGTTCCACCATCCTGTATCTTCCAGGTATGGTAAGTGCCTGTTTTGTTCCTGATTTCGATCCCCAACCGTATAACTTGGTGCAGAAATGGGCTACGGAATCCTTGCGGGCAATACTACCGATTGCCGAAAAGCTTCAAATCCGGATCGGGGTGGAAAATGTATGGAATCGGTTTTTGTTGAGTCCAGTAGAAATGGCATCCTTTATCGACTCCTTCGAATCACCCTATGTCGGCTCCTACTTTGATGTGGGAAATGTGATGCTCTATGGGCATCCAGAACATTGGATAAGAATTTTGGAAAAACGGATTTTTGCCGTACATATGAAGGACTTCCGGGTCGAGGTCGGCAATCTCAATGGGTTTGTCGATTTGTTGGCTGGCGATGTACCGTTCGCCAAGGTCATGCAAGCATTTTCCGATATCGGTTACATCGGTGCCTACACCGCCGAATACGTACCTGCGACATTGGGAGCGGCAGAAAAGGCAATTGCGGCATTGCGTATCATTGAGAATCTTTAGGCATGGTATGAAGAAAGGAGATATGAACATGATCAGAGTGGCGATCGTTGGACTTGGGTTCATGGGTAGGATGCACCTGAGCATCTATGGAAATCTTGCCGACACACAAATCACCGCGTTGTGCGATTCACACAAGGAAAACCTCGACCTTTCGAAACAAGGTGGGGGGAACATAACAGTCTCCGGAATGAAGACCGATTTGTCTCACGCGAGAAAATTCTCCGACTATCGGGAAATGCTGGCTGCGGGCGGATTCGATTATGTCGACCTATGCATTCCCACTTTCTTACACAGGGAATTCGCAGTATTGGCGATGGAAGCTGGTTTCGATGTATTTTGCGAGAAACCGATGGCGCGAACGGGTACCGAGGCAGATGAGATGGTTTCGGTCGCAAAAAAGACAGGTAAGCTACTGACGATTGGGCAATGCCTTCGCTTTTGGCCAATGTATGTGAAAGTGAAGGAGTTGTTGGAATCCGGTGAATATGGAAAGGTGATCAGCGCTGAGCTAGCCAGATATTCTCCATCTCCAACGTGGAGTGTGGATGGATGGATGGATGATGGTGAACTTTCCGGGAGTGCTGGATTGGATTTGCACATCCACGATGTGGATATGATCCATTACTGGTTCGGAGCTCCCAACGCAGTCGCTTCCTCGGGAGTGAAAGCTCCAGGTGGCGGTTTTGGTCATATCGCGACAATCTACGACTTCCCTGGAAAAACGGTGACATCGGTGGGGGATTGGCTGTGTTCAGATTCTTTCGGATTGGTCATGCGCGCACTTATCGTATTGGAGAAAGCAGTCATAAACCTGGATACTTCACAACCAAATCCGCTTACCGTGCATGTTGCGGGCAAGGGAAAATTCAACCCCGAATTGGATGGTCGTGACGGATACTATCACGAAATACGATCATTCGTTGACAATGTCACATCACGCAAAGCTCCGACTGTAGTTACACCGGAATCGGCAATGCAATCCCTCAAGACGGTACTTGCCGAAATCGAGTCGGCTGAAAGAAATGAAAAGATAATTCTTGAATACTAATACTTTATGTAGTACCTGGTACCAAATATCAATTTTGCATACAAAATATTAAAATGGTACCTGGTACCTTCCGGCGCCAGCCGAAGGCTTCACCACGAACACGTACTGGCGTGCCTCGGATTCCTTCATGTGCAGATACTCCCCGTAGTACTTTGACAGGATATCCTGGATGAAGGACTCCAACTTGTCCGGCGCAACCAGGCTTACCGCGCAGCCGCCAAATCCGGCTCCTGTCAATCTGGAGCCCATGGCGCCATTGGTTCGGGCGATCTCGGTCAACGTGTCCAGTTGTGGACAGCTCACCTCATGGTAATCGCGACACGAGGCATGGGAGGCATCCATCAGTTTGCCGAATTGGTCGAGTTGTCCCCGTTCTATGAGTACCAGCGATTCCTCTACCCGCTTCCATTCGTTCCACACATGGAAAAACCGTTGGTACAATTTGAACCCTTCGGGTGGAATCGGAAATTGCGATCCGTCCCGCATCCTACAATAGCGGGTCTTCATCGATGCAACCGGGATTCCCAGCAGCCAGGCAATCTCCTCCGGCGAATAGGGGTCTTCGTGGAATATTCCGGCGACCAATTCGTCCAGGCGGCTTGTTGGAAATCCCGTCTTGGCCGGGGTCAAATCTCCGATATATTCGAGTGAGGATATACCATGATCAATTTCGAACACTTTGGAGACAATTGCGGCCGCAAGGGCACATTCTATGCTTCGGCGATTGTAAGCCTCCATCATCGCCCGGGTCTTTGGAGCTTCGATTGTGGAATGGGTGACCACGATCGCACAATCCTGCCCAAAGGGGATAAGGTCGGCCGACAAGGGGTTGAAGGAAATCTTTGTCGCATAGTTCTCCTTGCCCATGATGATCGCGGCCTGGTCCATTCCCCCACCCCGGGTGCCGACGTACATTTCCGCCCTTCGGCAAATATCGGCGAGTATCAGCCGTTGCTCCACCGTCTCGTAGGGTATGTGGTTCACCTCGAGAAATGCGATCGCCGACAGGACCACAAGCGCGGAGGAGGAACTCATCCCCGCCGCTTGTGGAATGGTGCTGCTGAACACCATGGAAAACCCCTTGTCCCAGACCTTGCAACCGGTACCTGTCGTTGAAGAACCAGCCACCAATCCGTCGACCGGGAGCTTCTCCTGGAGAAGCTGGTGTATCGCGGCCTTGATGTAATTGCCCCAATGGCCGGTCTGGTAGGAGGGGATTGCATATCCTGGTGGAGGATCGGGTGTAAATGTGAACCGGATACTTCCATTGGCGATATGCAAATCCGCGACTTGGACAGTGGGCGTGTCCATCGGCACAACATACGCAAGTATATGTTTGTCGACTGCGATCGGGAGTACCGGGCAATTGCTGTAGTCCACATGCTCTCCGATAAGGTTGACCCGCCCGGGAGCAGTCAAGAAATATCCTTTGGCAGGGTTGACCGTTGGCCATTCGCCTGTAATCCGTTTTATGAAGAAGTCTTCAATTCCAGCCAAGTGTTCAACCATATCAACAAATCCCCCAAACATGTGGATGCGAGCATCGTCCGAAAAAGGAAAACCAGCCTATACCATGGATCTTTTTATCGTTTCTATGAAGAACTTGTTGTTGTCGCCCCGGTAAAAGGCCTTGGAGAATTCAATGGGCTGCCGGTCGGCATCGGTGGAAACGGTCTCGATGTATTGCAGGGGAGCACCTTTTTCGACCTTGAGGTGTTGTGCTTCGAAATCTCCTGCGAGCCGAATCTCCAACATCCTTCGGCACGAGATGATAAACGTGTCGTACTTGGTTTCCAATAGGTTGTACATCGACTTGTGTTCAAGATCCTCATGGATAATCTTGCGAAGGTTGTGGTAATCGGCGGGCAAGTAGGTGGTGACCAGGACCAATGGAATCTCATTGATGCTCCGCATCCTCACCAACTGGATCACTTCATCATCACTCGAAAGATTCAGCGCCTTCTGGACACTCAGATAGGGGACCATAATGGATTTGCTTATCACTTCGGTAGTCGGCTTGAGCCCCTTTTCCTGCATCTCGTCATTGAAGCTTTCCAATATCACCAGAAAATCCTGTTTGATTTTCCTGGGAAGGATCGCGGTTCCCTTCCCCTTCTTCCGTGTGATATAGCCCTCGGCAGTCAATTCCCCCAGTGCTTGTCGGACAGTGGAACGGGAAATGTTGTGGATGCTACATAATGTGGTTTCGGTTGGCAAGACTGCATCTTCATCTGAATTCTCGATATACTCGAGCAACAACTCCTTGAGTTGGTAATACAAAGGAATGGGTATGTTCTTATTGATCTTTTTCTTCAGTATTGCATCGTCCAAAATGGCCCTCAATTACGTATCTGGATCTTACGGCTATTAAAATTTTCCAGAATAATAGATATTCTGCAGAAGTGTTATTCCGCAGAACATCCTAGTATATTTACTTGAATTCATCAATTCTGATTGGCCGTCCGGTTTCAGCCGATTTGTCGGCTGCGAAAATTACCCGATGAGATTCATAAGCACTTGCGAAGTTGTTGTGCGGGTCCTTCCCATTGTCCATGCAATCGGCGAAATGATCGAACTGGCTCAGATAGGGGTGATCGGACACATCCCCGCTGTCGATGAGGGTGACATCGAGTGTGTTCCAACCCTTCAAACCATCTATCAGCTTGCTGCTGAACTGGTCGTTCTTTATGGAGCCTTCGCTTCCGACCAGATTCACATTGAAGACATATGGTTGGCGGCAATCCGTGACCGAGGAGACTTTGCCGATCATCTTGTTGTTCTTGAATTTCAACAACGTGACGGTATTGGTATCGTAATCGTAGGGTTCGAAAATCTTATTCGGATTCTTATTGCCATAGGTGAAGACTTCCTCGACTTCCTGATCGGCGAGATACAGCAACAAATCCAGGGCATGGCAACCGGCCCGCAACAGGGAGCTGCCGCCGAATTCCTTCTTCACTTCCCAGCGTTGGTTGGCGTACCAAGGCCCGATACCATGGTAATAATCCGCTTCTGCGTAATAGAGGTCTCCGATCAGCCCCTTCTCCATGATGGATTTGGACGCCGCGACGGAGGAGGTGAACCGAACTTCAAAACAGACCGACGTCTTGGTGTTGTGCTTCTTGATAGCATCGAACATCCGTTTGGTATCCTCGAAGTTCAGCGCAAGGGGTTTCTCGATAATCAGATCCTTGCCAGCTTGTGCTGCCTTGATCGTCTGCTCGGCATGGAGGAAATGTGGTGTGCAGATATCGACGACATCGATTTCCGGATCGGCTACAAATGCATCATAGTCATTGTAGATTTTTACCACGACTCCATATTTCGCTTCAATTTCCTTGGGGTCGAGTTTCCTTGTCGACATGATGGCGTAAGGTTCAAACCGTTCGGACTTCATGAATGTCTCCAAGTGGGCTCCTCCGACCCATCCAAGTCCTACCAGTCCTACTTTGTATTTCTTCTTCATAGCAACATCTCCTCCTCTACATATTGTCGTATACTACAGTTCCCTTTGAAATCGTCAGGGAGACCACACAATCCTCATCCATTACGATTATGTCGGCATCCTTTCCGACCTTGATGCTTCCTGTCCTCCGTTCCACTCCCAGGGCTGTCGCCGGATTCAAACTGGCCCATTCGATTGCCCTCGAGAGTTTCAGCTCGGCATACTCTTTCAATCTCCGCAGCGCAACATTGAGCGTTACCGCACTTCCCGTCAGGTTGCCATTGATCGCAGGATCATCATTGATCATACGCAACACACCGTCCTCGACATACACTTGGTGTCCGTCCTCGTAGGACAGCACGGTTTGCTCTGGCAAACCCGTCCCCACAAGCGAATCGGTGACCACGATGGTCTTGTTGCGGGGTTTGACCTTCTCGATGAACTTGAAGAATGGTTTGGGCACATGTACGGGACAACCTATCAGCTCGATACTGACCCGGTCGTCCATCAACACCGCCGTCTCCATTCCGGGCATCATCACCAGGGCCTCCTCCGGATTCTCCTTGTACCCGAGCGTCGTGTCGTACATATGCGTCACATGCCGTGCACCTGCCAGGATCGAAGCCTGCGCTTCCTCGAATGTCGCTTCGGTGTGTCCGAATACCGGTAGGATCCCATGCAAGGAGAGCTGTTCGGTCAGGTAGACAGAATTATCCAGTTCAGGCGCATAGGTGACCGAGGCCAATATGTCCCCCACTTCCCTGAGCACATGGTCCACAACTTCGGGTTGTGGCGACTGCAGGTACACCAGGTCATGGCCTCCCCTGCATCGTGCGGCTAGCCATGGACCCTCCATGTGGGTTCCGATGATCATGGCGCCAATCGAACTGGTGTTCTTGACTTCCCTGATCAGCTTATGTTGTCTGACGATTATGTCGATCGGATTGGACAAGGTCGTCGGTGCCAGGCTCGTCACTCCGTATTTCGCATACTCGCGCAACGCACTCTCGACCTCTTCGTAACTGGCGTTCATGAAGTCGATATTCGTAATGCCGTGGGTATGCATATCGATAAGACCAGGGGAGATGACCTTTCCATGAACATCGATCGGCTCATACGATTTGTATTCCTTGGGAACCGGGCCTTCCCCGATTCCCAGGATCCTTCCGTTGCCCACAGCGACATATCCATTCTCCAATGTTGTGGTTTCAGCGACTACCTTACCATTGTACAGCACCAGGTTCGTATTCATGGCTTGTCCCCAAATCAGTTCACTTCTGCTTCGAGCGGTCCGGCCAATGCATTGATGAACATCAACTTGCCTGGCAATTGCGGCATATAGGTCGAGGGAATCCACATGGTGGGCCCGTATTTGAGCGTGACCCAAAGGGATTGTCCCTGGTACATCATGTTCCTTGAAGGCAAGAATCCATCGACTCCTCCGATCGTATAATCGGCACCGAGGAAAATGCCTGGTCCGATCGTATTGGCCCGTGCCGGAACCAAGGTGATCCTGCTCTTGAAGCTGGTGATCGAGTTCTGGATCACTGTCAGGGGGTGGAGCTTGGCCGCGACCCGGTGGGTTGCTTTCCTCCAATCGGCTTCGGAGTCGTAGTCGGCGGCAAAATGTGGTTCCCAGAACGCAATATGGAACACCCAGCCGATACCGTACACGACGACGAACCGAGCACCCTTGGACCGCAATTCACCAATCTGGTCGGCAAAGGTCGGCAACTCCTTCTTGGTTGCGAAATGGCGTTGCTTCTCGGGGATGGTCAGGTTGCCGAGGGGGCCGTAGAAGGCCCGTTCCATAGCATTCTGGAACGCTCCGGGGTTGGAGCTGGGCAGGGTGTTTCCCTCCGAGTCGCTCCATTCATCCATGTTGAAACCGTGCACGTGGGAGCAGCTGACATTCCAACGTTTCAGGAACTCGACGGCCCAACGGTACATGCCCATCGGCCCGACCGACCAGATCATCACAATGTCCTGGCCATTGTCCCGGGCAAGTTTGATCTGCATTGCTATCTCATGGCCCATGATCGTGTTGAAATCTTCCAGGGTCGCCGCCCCGACAGGTTGGAAATCCTTATGCCACCAGTCTTCACGCTTATAGACTTCCTCGGGCTTCCGGCTGCAACAATAGTCTATCCTGGACATATCCCATGCTCCGGGAAAGAAATCCTCAAACAGGGAACCCTGTATCGTTGACAACAAGTCGATGTTCTTCAATTCGCTCATTTTGAAAGCCCTCCTCCATATACTGTATTATCGTTTGTTTTCCGACATCTCACCGAACGTCACGGAAATGATTATGATCGTTCCAATCGCGACACCCCGCAAATAGGGGTTGATATTCATGACAACCAAGGCATTGCCGACCAGTCCGATCAACAGGACGCCCAGGAAAATGCTCATGGCGGTGCCTTTGCCACCGGTAATCGAGACACCACCGACAACAATCGCCGCCAAGGCATCGAGCGAGTAGGCATCCGCTGTGGTGGCCAGTGCGGTTCCAACCCGCGAAATGAGGATCAAGGCGGCCAAAGCGTTCAATAGACCCACGGAAATGAATCCCCGCATGGTCACCCGGGTGGTATTGATACCCGAGACGAACGCGGCCTTCCTGTTTCCTCCGATCGAGTAGAGGAATCTTCCATAGCGGGTGTATTTCAACAAGACATAGGTGAGTGCCACGATCAATACGAAAAAGATGATCGAGACGGGCAATCCATTGAGAATCTGACCTCTTCCCAACAGCTCGAACTTTCCATAGAGGGAAAAGGAGGATCCCTTGCTTATCAGGAGGGCAAGCCCTTTGTACACGGATCCCAAGGCCAGGGTCACTATGAATGAACTGGCCCGTGAATGTATCACGATGAAGCCGGTGAACAGACCGAGAAATGCTCCGATTACGAGTGTTGCCAGAATTGCGAACGGTATGGTCCATGCGGTCATCCATGCGTTGGCGGCATCTGGAGGAATCTTGAATCCCCTTTCGATGATCATTGCCATGAGGATTCCCATCAACGACACTTGGGCTCCCACCGAGATATCTATCTGGCCGGCGATCAGGAGCATTCCGACACCACAGGCAATGATTCCCAATACGGAAATCTGTTGCAGGATATTCACCAGGTTGCTGATCCTGATAAATCGAGGATTCACAATCGAGGCGATTATGATCAATCCGAAGATCACAAAAACCAGCAGCAACGATTGATTCAATTTGAGACTACTCTTCTTTTTCCTTGTCATGTCCATGTTCATAACCCCTGTACTTGTACCGCTTCGACGCCGAGCGAGTATTGTAGTATGTGTTCTTCCGAAATTTCGGTCCCTTCCAGTTCCTTGACCAACTCGCCGAACCGCATGATGCCGATACGGTCACATACCGACACCAGTTCGGGATTATCGGAAGAAATGATAATGATGAACTTGCCTTCAGCAGCCAAGCGGTCGATAAGCTTATAGATATCGCTCTTGCTGCCGACATCGATACCCACAGTGGGTTCGTCGAATATGATGATATTCGATTCCGCGAACAACCACTTTCCAAGCACAACCTTCTGCTGGTTGCCTCCGCTCAAGTTGATTACCCGTTGATGGACGCTTGGCGTCTTGACATCCAGACTATCGGAAACAATTTTCGTTTCATCTTCCTCTTTGCCAAGACGCAAGAACCCATCGCCCAAAGGCTTCTTCACCAGGTTGACCAACGAAATATTGTCCTTCACCGAATGGACCAGGACCAAGCCGGAATCCTTCCTATCCTCGGTAAGGAATCCGAACCCTTTCCGAACCGCATCATACGGGCTTTTTGGTGTAATATCCTTGTCTTTCAACAGAACAGTGCCCGAGTCCTTCCTATCGATTCCAAATATCAGGTTCGCCAACTCGGTCCTTCCCGAGCCGACCAGTCCGGCCAGTCCATAGATCTCACCCGCCCTGATGGAGAAGGAGACATCCTTTACCGCACTGTCACGGCTAAAATGGCTGAAATTCAGAGTCTCGGCAGCGGCAGACCTGTCCAAGGGTTTGATCGACCGCTTGAACAGTTTGTCCGACGATTTTCCAATCATCTCATGGACAATGGAATGGATATCAGTATCAGCTACCCTACTCGTACTTACCCGTTGGCCGTCCTTGAAAACAGTGACCCGTTCACATATTTCAAAAATTTCCTTCAGGTGGTGCGAGATGTAGATGGTACTCAGACCCATTTTCGAATAGCGTCTGATCAATTCGAACAACACATTCTTTCCATGTTCATCCAATGAAGCCGTCGGTTCGTCGAGTATGAGGATCTTTGCCTTCAGGGAAAAAGCTTTCGCTATGCTGATCAACTTCTTCTCGACAAAGGTAAGGGAACTGACTTTCCTATCGGAGGACACATCGATACCCAAAGCACCCAACAGTTCGTCCGCCTTCTCTATGCAATGGGACAAGTTCACGAACCCATACTTTGTCCGGGGCAAGTTGTACAGGAAGATATTCTCAGCAACACTGATTTCTTCCACCAGCTGATTCTCCTGGTGCACCGTCTGGACACCAAATTCTATTGCCTGTGCCGGCCCCCAGTTCAGGCAAGTGCTTCCATCGATTATCAAGTTGCCGGTATCGAAAGGAATGGAGCCTGCGATTATTTCAACTAGTGTGGATTTGCCCGCGCCATTTTGTCCAACCAGCGCGTGGACTTCACCTTCCTCCAGCTCAAAATCGATACAATCCAGCGCTTGAACCCCGGGATACCATTTACAGATTTGCACAGCTTGCAAGATTGGTCTCGAATCCATCCATTAACCTCCCAGCCCATGTGTTGCGATTGCTTCTTAAAGCCAGGGACTCCATTTCCAGGAGTCCCCAGCTAGTTCTCAACTGAAAATCCAGGTCAAACCACGGTCATGTTACGGACGGAGACTAGCATTGTATTTTCCGGTCTTCACAAAATCCTGGACAAGCGGAATCCATGATGCATCGACTTCCCAAGGAATCAATTCTGTTTTCCAGTTGTCACGGGTTGTCCACACGATCGGAGAATAGGTCTTGGTCTGGAATGTTCTACCAGTCATCTTGTTGATAAGGTTCTGGGCACAAATCATTCCGTGCAATCCAACCGGCTGGCTCACGACATAGTCGATTTCTCCGTCTTGGAGGTTGACCACATCCTGGGGTCCGCCATTGACAGAAACAATGACCACATCATCGAGATCGACATTCTCTTCCTTCAGACCCTGGATAATCCCTTCAGTGATTTCCTGGCAGGAACCGATCGCCACATTGAAGTCAAGTCCGCCCTGGACCATACCCTTCGTGATGTTCAGTGAAGGTTCCGTCGCATACTGGCCATCCTGGGGAGGAGCAGCAAGCTTCATGCCTGGCAGGGTTTTGATCGCGTCCTCAAATCCCTTTATTCCCTGCATTACCGGAGGAGATCCGAGGAAGCCTTGGATCAACAGCACATCGAGGTCGCCAGTTTCGGCAGCCCGCAATTCCTTTGCGATCTGCTGATAGGTTTCGTACCAGTTGAAGTCGATGTCGGCGAATGGCTTTCCTGCGCCAGGAGCAACACCACTTTCGGTGACTTGAATCGGGATTCCGGCCTCATTGGCCAAGCGGCACGAATATTCGGCACTTTCAGGAGTGGCCGAAGTAACGTTGATCGCATCGACACCCATGCTGATCAAATTCTGGATAGCCTTGGTCTCTTCATCCGGACGGTATTCGTGGAACTGCCAGATGATCTTTACGTTTTCTGCTTCGGCTACTGTCGAGAACCCTTGGTGGAAGCCAGCGAACCAGCCGATCTGATACGGAATAACCACACCGATTGTCAGTTGATCCTTTTCAGCTCCTCCCTGGGCAGCAACAGGAGCAAGTGTGATGAATAGACCCAAAATCATCACAAACAGCATTACTCCGACTCTTTTCTTCATACAGAACCTCCCTTTGTCTTTTGGACTTATGAAAAAAGTATAGACCCACATTGTATGTATGTCCAGACAAATTATCATACATTTGGCATGTAGGATTGAAGCGGTGACCGTGCTTTGACCACCAGGAGAAACATTCCACCGGCTATACCGTCCAATTAAAAACCTTCCATGGTCCGACGTGATGGAATAGGCCCTATTTCGCTGGCGAAGAACCGAAATGCCAGATTTTTTCCGAACGGCGATATGCTGAATTCTGTGTGCAATCATTTCGAAAGCTCGTTCCATCCTACATATGGTCTTCACATGAAACAAATTAGCCTATCCGAAAAGAAATATCCTATCACTTCCTTATGTTCGAGGCTTGATATATTAGATACAGGAAAAAAATGGAACCCATGTGTTTTTTTCCATAGAAAAATGATGAACTAATTTCTATTTCGCAGTATGGCAGGGGAGCTGCACAGCATAATAAAAGGCTTTGGAAAGAAAAATATATTTGTCTGGACATACATACAATTCACCCCTATAATTTCGGGTATGGTTTGCATGATGCAAGGTAATACTATTGAACATCCATCAGCGTGACCGTACGGGCAAATAAAGGAGATCGAGGATTTGCCACGCCATGGATGCATGGATTCAAGGAGGTTTTCATGTCTGATTATTCACACCTGTTCAAGCCGATAAAAATCGGAAATCTACTGGTACCGAACCGTATCTGTCATGTCCCGACCGATATCAGCTCGTCGCACATCGACGGTTCTGTCAGCAGCAGGGATATCCACCACCACCAGTTGCTTGCAAAGGGTGGGACAGGCTTGATAATAGTCGGGGCAACGTCTCCGAATGGGAAGACCGGCCGTTCGACAGTAGCCAATCTGGTTATCGACGACGACAAGTATATCCCCGGGTTTGCCAGATTGGCCAAATCGATGCACGAATACGGAGCCATTTGCGCTGTCCAGTTGCAGCATCCGGGAAGACAGGCCGCGTTGCCGCGGGAAGGCAAGCTGGCGGCGACCGACCAGGCCGTATCGTTGCCCTGGTCGCAAAGCCGTGCCATTGTCTATGCGAACTCCGACGAATCCAAGAAGACCGTACACGTCCTTACCACAGATGAAGTCATCGAGATTGTCGAGGAATTTGGCGAAGCCGCATGGAGATTGAAGCAGGCGGGATTCGATGCCGTCGAATTGCATGCCGCGCATGGATATCTCATTTCCCAGTTCATGAGTCCCTACCTCAACGCACGAAACGACCGTTTCGGTGGAAGTTTCGAGAATAGGATGCGCTTCCCCCTCGCCATCGTTGCCTGTATACAAAGGAAATGTGGACAGGATTATCCGATCATCATCAGATTCTCCTCCGACGAATGGGTACCGGGAGGGCGGGAACTACCCGAATCCATCGTTGTGGCGAAACGTTTCGAAGCCGCCGGCGTAGCCGCACTCGATATCAGCCAGTGTATCCAGGAGAGTCCTGGAGCAGGATTCGACCCGATGCCCTACCCCGAAGGTTGGACCGTATTCGCTTCGGAAGCTATCAAGAAGGAAGTCGGAATTCCCATAATCATCAGCCATACCTTGCGCGATCCGGGATATTGCGACGAGATAATCGCCCAGGGCAAAACCGATATGATCGGACTTTCCCGCCAGCTCTTGGCCGATCCCTATTGGCCGATCAAGACAAAATATGGAAAGACCGAAGAAATCAGGAAGTGCATCTCGTGTCTGACCGGTTGCTGGCAAGAATCGATGATGGCCAAGAAGGAAATCTCCTGCGCGATCAATCCCGAGTGCGGAAACGCTGACTTCTCCCATATACGGCCTGCCGGCGTACCGCTCGATATCGCGGTGGTCGGTGGCGGACCGGCTGGCATGGAAGCCGCAAGATATGCGGCGACCAGGGGCCACAAGGTTACGATTTTCGAAAAAACGGGAGAATTGGGCGGTGCGATCCTCGGTTGCTGTGTCACGCCCGGAAAAGAGAAGATGAAATGGTACGCGGATTGGATCCGCCACCAGATCGCCAGACTCCCTGTGGAAGTCAAACTCAAGAGCGTACCCGGTGTCGCTGATTTGAAGAAGTACGATCTTGTTGTGAATGCGACAGGTGCCTCGTCATGGGTACCGAACGTACACGGCAAGAAGGATTCCGTACTCTCCATGGAATCGGTCATGGCCTGTCCGAAGGTCGCGTGCGAGCATCACCCGCAGGATGGCCGCAAACCGGTCAAACTGAGTGGGGAGCATGTTGTGGTCTGGG
>Ga0154462_164_pt1 | contig 30363 bp, 26 predicted proteins | sample RifGroC2_FD_105655 | JGI IMG/M metagenome (GOLD analysis project Ga0154462, IMG submission 105655) | Spirochaetes bacterium GWC2_52_13
AGCAAATGGAGGGCGAAGCCCCCGACTTCATCCTTGAGGTAGATAACGGTAAGTCGGCCCTTCGCATCCCTTCTTCCCGTGGCTTCATCGGCCTCGACCCCGAAGTTCTTCAAATATTCCAATGCCCGCTCGATATCCCATGTGCGTATGCCGATATGTCCATGAGTCCCAAGGAACGGCTGTTTCATGATTTCGATATGTTCGCTGGCGAAGAAGGAAGTGGTACCCTCGGTCACCGGCTGCAAGAATACTCCCAACGCCATGGTTATGTTGCTTGCCTCCTCCGTATCCGAAGGATTTACTCCCATGTGTGCGAAGGAGAATCCATGGACAGCCGCCACCGCTTCCCGACTCAAGCGGGTGATCTCGTCCCACCGACCCTGGTTTATCAAGTCCGATTTCACCATCCAGCTACCGCCACAGGCGACGATATAGGGTTTGCGTATGTAGGAAGCGAGGTTGTGCATGCCGATTCCACCGGTTGGCATGAAGCTGAGCGTGGGAAATGGACCGCTCAAGGCATCGAGCATGTCCACGCCTCCGGATGCTTCTGCAGGAAAGAATTTGAGCACCGAAAGGCCCCGTCGCATGGCCGATTGGATTTCCGACGGGTTGTTCACACCGGGGTAGATCGTGACATTCCGCTGGAGGCAGTATTCGACCACATCGTCGCTGTATCCGGGTGATACAATGAATTTTGCTCCGGCATCGATCGCCCTCCGGGCAGCCTCCACCGACGTGATGGTACCTGCTCCGACCAGGAGTTGGGGCAATTGCGAACTGAGTATCCGGATACCCTCTTCTCCGGCGGCTGTCCTGAATGTGATCTCTGCGACCGGTAGGCCACCGGCCAGCAACGCCTTGCCCAGTGGGAGGGCTTGATCGGGGGAATCGATCTTGATAACGGGCACGATACCGATGTTCCGTATTGTTTCATGCATGTCTGCCATGGGGACCTTCCTTGCGATGATCGTCGGGACCATCGGGTGTGATGCGGAAAGTATAGCACCGGCCTTTGAAAAATGGAACAATATTCCGAAAAATATTGACCTTTTGGTGTCCAGTGGTATAATCAGGGCATCACGAAACTTGAGGATGGAATCCATGAAACAGATCGTTACCTTCGGAGAAGTCATGCTCCGCCTGAAATCACCACAGAACGAGCGGTTCTTCCAATCCCCGTACCTGGAAGCAACGTTTGGAGGTGGGGAAGCCAATGTCGCCGTATCGTTGAACCTGTTGGGTGACAAAGCCAGTTTCGTTACCGCCTTGCCCAGGAATGCGATCGGGGACTCGGCTATTTCCGAATTGCGTCGCCATGGTGTCGATACATCGAAGATTGTCCGCACGAAGGAAGGGCGGGTCGGCATCTATTTCCTGGAGACCGGAGCGAACCAGCGCCCATCGAAAGTAGTATACGACCGGGAAGGTGCGGCGATAGCCTTGGCCAAGCCGGGCGACTTCAACTGGAAGGAACTCTTTTCCGATGTCGATTGGTTCCATATCACCGGAATAACACCGGCACTCTCCCAATCGGCCGCGGACTGTGCGCTGTCGGCTGTCCAGACGGCCAGGGAAATGGGTATCACCGTTTCGATAGATTTGAATTATCGGAAGAAACTGTGGAATTATGGCAAGCAGGCCCCTGAAGTGATGCGCCGATTGGCCGCCTTTGCCGATCTGGTGGTCGCCAATGAAGAGGATATCCAGAAGTGTCTCGGTATAGAAGCAGATGTCGATGTGACCAAGGGAGAACTATCGGATTCCGTATACGAACAGCTCGCCAATAAGGTGAGGTCCCAATTCCCTTCCATCAGCCGGGTCGCCATAACGTTGCGCGAAAGCATTAGTGCCGATAGGAACGGATGGAGGGCGGTACTGTTGGGCAAGGATGGTTTCCACTCGTCTCCGAGATATGCCATTGACGATATTGTCGACCGGGTGGGGGGAGGCGATTCGTTCTCCGCCGGAATCATCTATGGATTGCGCCATATGGAGGAGGCGGACGCCCTTCGGTTCGCTGTCGCGGCTTCATGCCTAAAGCACAGCATTATCGGTGATTTCAATCTGACGACCCGCGAAGAGGTCGAGGCTTTGATGAAGGGTGACGGCTCCGGAAGGGTTCAGCGTTAGAGGTTTGTGAAGTGTATCCAGGTATCTGAGCTGACAGATCACCAATACCCCAAGAGTCTCGAGATAGCCTGGGCACTCTCTTTGATAGCTTTGATGTAGAGTGCCCGTTTGCTTTCGTCGAAACGGAATAGGGGCCACGAGACCGACAATCCTGCGACTACCGCCGAAGTGTGGTCCCGTACCGGGGCCGCGATGCAACGTACGCCTTCCTCATGTTCCTGCAAATCCTCGGCGAACCCCTGTTCGCGGATGCGTTGGAGTTCAGTCGACAGTTCCTTGCGGGACGTGATCGTCCCGCTGGTGAATGGCACCAATTCGAGGGAGTCTATCAGACTCCCGGCGTCTTCGGTTTCCATTCCCGCCAGCAGGGTCTTTCCGATCGCGGTGCAGTAGAGTGGAATACGTTTGCCGACCCGCGAGTACATGCGGATAGTGTATTTCGACTCGATCTTGACGACATACATGGCCATATCCTCATCCAGGACTCCCATGTGGACAGTCTCTCCCAATTGTGTTCCCAAGGCTTCGGCGATCGGTCGGGCATCCTGCGCGATATCCATGTGGGCCAATCCCTTGGCCCCGATACTGAACATGCGCAAGGTCAACGAATACTGGTCGTTTTCATCGCGGTACACGTATCCCAAATCCACCAATGTCGCGAGAAATCGATGCAATGTGGGTTTCGGCAGCGCGGTTTCCCGGGCCAGTCGCTCGAGATTGATCTTCTTGTGTCCTGCCAGCCGCTCGAGTATTCCGAGTGTTCGTACCGCAGAACTCAAATTGTTGGATCCCGCCCGAAACGTGGCCCGATCGCCGTTGTCATTCACAAAGGGCTCCATCAAGCGAAATATCGTTGGGCATTGCGGAAACTGATATCGCGGACAATAGTGTCCAACAATACCGGGTCCGCGGGTATCTCTCCATCCTCAACCCAAGTTCCCAGGATATTGCAGAGTATCCTGCGGAAATATTCATGGCGTGGATACGACAGGAAGCTGCGTGAATCGGTAAGCATGCCGATGAACCGGGGAAGGGATCCGAGGTTCGCCAGGATCTTCATCTGGTCCGCCATACCATCCTTGTGGTCGAGGAACCACCATGAGGAACCCAACTGGATCTTTCCAGGAATCCCATCGCCCTGGAAGGCTCCCATAATGGAGCCCATTACATAGAAATCCTTGGGATTCAGGGTATACAGGACAGTTTTCGGCAATGCCTGTTCGGATTCCAATGCTCCGAGGAAACCAGCGAGCTTTTCGGCAAGAGGCAGGTCGTGTGCGGCATCGAAGCCGGTATCGGGCCCCAGCGTCTTGAATTTGGGACCGTTCAGGTTCCGTATGGAATTGAGGTGCAGCTGCATGACCACCCCGTGTCGTGCATAGGCTTTGCCAAGGAACACCATCACAAAGGTCTGGTATGCGTCGATTTCGGAAGGGGTCAGTACTTTGCCCGCCAAGGCCTTCTGGAAAATGGCTTCCACTTCGGCATCGGTCGCCTTGGTGTAGGGAACCATGGGAATGCCATGGTCGCTGGCTTTGCATCCCCGCTCCACAAAGAAGGAGAGGCGTTTGTCCAAAGCTTCGCAGACATCCTTGGCCGACTTGATATCCATACCCGCGGCAGCTCCCAATCTCCCGATATAGCTGGCGAAACCCGGGGCTTGCAAAAGCACCGCCTTGTCAGGCCTGAAGGAAGGCGTCACCTTCGTTTCGATTGGTCCGATTGCCGCCTTGCCTGTGTTGATCGCATGGTGTACCACCAGGTCGTCGGCCGGATCGTCGGTTGTTCCGACAGCATCGACCTTGAATTTTGTGAATATGCCCGAAACCGACAAGTCGTCGGTCGCAAGCATGTCCTTAGTCCTGTCCCAAATGGATTTGGCACTCAGTTCATTGAACGGTTCGACGATTCCGAAGTAGCGCTGCAATTCGAGGTGGCTCCAATGGTACAATGGGTTTCCCAAAAGCTGGGGCATGGTCTTGGCCCACGCCATGAGCTTGTCGAACGGGTCGGCATCGCCAGTGATGTACTGTTCTTCTATTCCTACTGTCCTCATGGCCCGCCATTTGTAGTGGTCCCCACCGAGCCAGATGTCGGTCAAGTCCGCGAACTTCTTGTTCTCCGCGATCTGCTGGGGAATGAGGTGGCAGTGGTAATCGAGGATCGGTTCTTTCGCCGCACTCGTATGATATAATTCTCTCGCCGTCTCGTTGTCCAAAAGGAAATCCGGACCCATGAAAGGTTTCATAATGTTACTCCATCTTTGAATATCGCGATCTCACGGTAACCGTTGATCTCGTGTTTCGCCTTGACTGTGCCCGAGGCCACCGCAAGGACAAATTCCTTGAATTCATTGAACACCACGAGCGGGTCGGATTTCAAGCCTTTTCCTGCATCGAAATCGATCCACCCCGTCTTTCTCCGTGCCAATTCGGAGTTCGACGAGACTTTGATTGTGGGGACGGCGGATCCGAGGGGAGTTCCCCGTCCGGTGGTGAACAATATGATGTGGGCGCCCGCCGCAGCCAGGGCAGTGGAGGAGACCATATCGTTGCCAGGACCCTCAAGGATTACCAAACCCGGTTTCCGTACCCTGCTTCCGTAGGGGATGACGTCGACAATGGGAGAGGTCCCCCCTTTCCTGACACATCCCAGCGACTTTTCCTCCAATGTGGTGATCCCCCCATCCTTGTTTCCCGGAGAGGGATTCTCATAGACCTGTTGTCCATGGGAGATGAAGTAGGACTTGAAATCATCGATGGCATCGGTGAACTTCTTGGACACTTCCGGATCGTAACACCGGTCGAGCATCGGTTGCTCGGCTCCGAACATTTCGGGAATCTCCGTGAGGATGGCAGTTCCACCGCCAGCAGTCAAATAATCGCTGAATGTCCCCAACAAGGGATTGGCGGTGATGCCGGATAGACCATCCGATCCACCGCATTTCAATCCGACCACCAGGCGTCCGATATCCACTGGGACCCGTGTGCACCCGGCTCCCCTTCGGGCAAGTCGGGAGAGTAGTGCCTTGCCTTTCGCTATCTCGTCATCGGCTTCCTGGGCGAGGAGGAATTGTACCCGTTCGGCGTCGTACGGACCCAGTTGTCGCATGAACGATGCAATGGTGTTGTTCTCGCATCCGAGACCGACCACAAGGACCCCAACGGCATTCGGATGATGGACGAGGTCCGCGAGTATCGCCTGGGTATGGTGCAGGTCATCACCCAGTTGCGAGCATCCGTAGGGGTGTTCCCAGGCATAAACGCCGTCTATACCCTTCCATTCGCCTTCGGATACTTTGTCTTCACCCCATCGGGCAAGGGCAGCTACGGCCTTGTTGATGCATCCGACAGTCGGAATTATCCACAGTTCATTTCTGATTCCTATGCTCCCATTGTCGCGTTCAAAGGCATCGAACAGGATGTGTTTGTCCGATTCCCGCTTTCCAGGCATGGCTGCCGTGCTTCTTCTGAGGACCGGGTTCGATGTGGCCAGGGACGTCTTCAGGTTATGGGAATGGACCCAACTGCCAATTTGGATCTCTTCTATGGCGGTACCGATGGGAGATCCGTATTTGACGACATTGTCGCCTATGGCGTGGGACCGGATGGCTATCTTGTGCCCTTGCGGAATATGTTCCGCGATGGTCAGCTTGCGATTGTCGATCGATAGTGCGATTCCGGCTGGCAGTGGTTTGAGTGCGACCGCAACCGTATCATGGTTGTCTATGAGTAGGATATCTTGTGTAATCATGCGATATGATAGGCGTGTCGGCGAGGCCCTGTCAATCGAATTGGGACCTTTCCTCCGCTTGAAACGATGCAAGTGGTACGGAGTGTGGGTTGCATCTTGGTAAAAATCTGCTACAATTTCTACCAGTCGTGCAATGGGCTTCACCAAGCTGGACCCATGGGTTGAAAATCATACGGTTGCACTGGATTTGTCATGGAATTGCTTTTTTTGACGGTATGTTATATTGTGTCAAGCCAATGATTAGTCTACAGTATTTTCAATTGCACAGCATTTTGGAACGAAGGAGAACACCATGAGTCGAGCAAGTCACGCTTCCATATTTGATAAATGTTACGAGTTCACGGCCGCCGCAGAGGTGAGGGCGACAGGGTTGTACCCATACTTCAAACCTATCGGCAGGAGTGAGGGCACAAAGGTCTATATCGATGGCCGGGAAATGCTCATGCTCGGATCCAACAACTACCTGGGACTCGCAAACGATCCCCGGATGAAGGAAGCGGCCGAATTGGCAGCCGAGCGGTATGGTACCAGCTGCAGCGGATCCAGATTCATGAACGGGACGCTGGATCTGCATGAGGAATTGGAACAACGTTTGGCAAAATTCGTGGGAAAACCGGCGGCCCTTTGCTTTACCACCGGGTACCAGACCAATTTGGGCTCGCTGTCCGCCATGCTAAACCGTGGTGACCACGTGATCGTGGACAAGTATGACCATGCCTCGATCATGGACGGAATATTCCTTGCGGACGGTACAAAGAAGCAGATCAACCTCTACCGGTACAAGCACAACAATATGGAGGACCTTGAGAAGGTCTTGCAGAGGATTCCCTTGGAAGAACCGAAGATGATCGTTATCGACGGTGTGTTCTCCATGGAAGGCGATATAGCACCGCTTCCAGCCATCCGGGCCTTGGCCGACCAATACAAGGCCGGGATATACCTCGACGAGGCGCATGCCCTCGGTGTGGTCGGGGCAACCGGACGTGGTACGTGCGAACACCATGGGAACGACCCCTCGCTGTGCGATCTACTCATGTGCACGTTCAGCAAATCCTTCGGTTCCATCGGTGGCTTTGTTGCGGGTGAAGAACAGGTGATCGACTATATCAAGCACTTCGCACGGCCATTGATCTTCAGTGCCTCCATGCCGCCGGCCAATATCGCCGCAACCATGAAAGCATTGGAGATCATTGAACAGGAACCGCAGCGGATCCATAAACTCCAGCACAATGCCCGCCGAATGATCGACGGATTCTCCGCACTTGGTTTCAATGTGGGAACTAGCGAGACACCGATCGTCCCACTGTTGATCGGTGATAACGACAAGACCTTCACCTTGTGGAAGAACGCCTTTGAACGTGGGGTGTATGTGAATCCGGTCATCTCTCCCGCTGTACCTCCCCAACGCGCACTGCTCAGGACTTCATGCATGGCGATCCATAGCGACCAGGAACTCGACACGGCGATCCAGATTATCGGAGAAGAGGCGAAGAAGCTCGGAATCATTTGATTCCCCAACGAGTGGACGTAAGGTGAAATATCCTTTCATTCGACTGTCCTTTGGGAACTCGATGCTGTATATTCGAGCTATGAAGAAATTGAAGATCGAAAACCCGGGGGATTTCATCCCCTTGGTGGCTTCCCATATACAACTGGTCGCCCAAGTACATGCTGGTCCGATCAGGGTTGGTCTTCCTGGAGGACGGGGAGCTGTTTCAGTCGTGCAAGGGCTTCTTGCCTGCGACCCTTCCGTACTGGAGCGGGTTGAATTGTACCTGGTTGACGAGCGTTTGACCGGTCCGACAAACCGGGACACTCTTTTGGATGTAGGTTTGCACGAGGCAATCGAACGGGGAGTCTTTTCCGAGTCGCAATTGCACATTCCCCATATGGCCGAGTCCTTCTTCCCTGAGGGATGCGAACTCGACCTGCTATATCTCGGGGTAGGCGAGGATGGGCATGTGGCCTCCCTTTTTCCCGGATCGTATCCGGAATTGGATGCCAAGGATACCGGAGATACCGCCTATGTGACGGACAGTCCGAAGCCACCACCGGAACGGGTGACCGTGACGTATCGCGGATTCAGGCGGTATGCCAAGAAAGCCCAGACCTACCTGTTGTTCTTTGGTGAGGGCAAACGTCTTGCCCTGGAGCGGTTCCTGGAAGCCAAGGAGAATCCCTCGTCGCTTCCCTGTATGTTTTTTCCGCGGGAATGGTTTCCAGTCGATATCGTGACCGATTTGTAGGAGAGTGCGGTATGAAACGAATAGTGGTTCAATTTGGCGGCACAGGAGATCTTGCACAGAAGAAACTGTATCCGGCCTATGAGCATCTCATGGGCAAGGGGTTCGATTTCACTGTCCTGGCCCTAGGCAGGAGATTCAAGGACCGCAAGGAATTTGTGAAAGCCATGGTGTCGCCCGATGCCTCGCCCGAATTCCTGAAGAACCTGGAGTATCTGTATTATGACATGGCCGATCCCGAAGCCACCGATCCGTTGCGCATGTATATCCAGGAAGTCATCGAAGGTACCGACGAGGTAGAGCTCATCTATTACATGGCCTTGCAACCTTCTCTGTATGAGGAAGCGATACGCCAGATCCAGAAGATTGATTCGCAACTGTCCTGCCAGTGCAACCTGACCAAGAAGATCGTGGTGGAGAAACCGTTCGGGTTCGACCTTGAGAGTGCGCAACGTTACAACGAGATATTGCTTAAAGCCTTCGACGACAAGGAGATCTATCGGGTCGACCATTATCTGGGCAAGGAGTTCATGCAGAACCTGCTGATTCTCCGTTTCCATAACGATATCATACGCAGCATCTGGGACAACCGTTCGATCGAGAGTATCCAGATCATATTCGACGAGACCCATGGGGTGGACCAGCGGTTGGGCTTCTATGAGCAGATCGGAGTGGTCCGGGATACTATCCAGAACCATATCATGCAGATAATCACGTATCTGACCATGAACGAGCCTGCGACACTGTCTCCGGAAGATATCGCTGTGGAAAAGATCAAGGTCCTGCGTTCTATCGCGCCTGTCTCGGAATTCCACACCGGACGGTACGAGTCCTTGGGAGCAAACAGCGGGCATGTGGTCGACACTCCGACCTATGCCGCCCTGAAACTGTCGGTGAACACCTACTTTTTCGCAGATGTGCCGATCTATATCAGGACCGGGAAGATGCAGGCCGATGCCAAATCGCTCATCTATGTGAAGTTCCGCAATACGACCGGAAAGGTGATGCATGACGATTCGATCGCGGAGAACGGAGTGATCATAACGATCCATCCCGAGTTGACTATCGATATCAGCATGAATCTCAAGGAACCAGACACCTCCTGGAAATCCAAGCCCGTACGGTTCAGGTTCAACCAGGCCGAAACCTTCGGCGCCAATACGCCTGAAGCCTACGAGCAGATCGTGAAGAAGATATTGCAGGGGGACAAGAGCCTCTTCCCCTCCATGCGCGAGATCACCGAATCCTGGCGGATCGTGACCCCCATGCTGGAGCATGAACGTCATATGGAAGTATATCCGGTCAGAACCTTGCCACGATTCGCTTCGGACCTGGCTAAGGATAACGGCTTTACCTGGTTCGACTGACAAACGAAGTCACCTCTCATAGAACCAAATCTCCAAACGTAATGAAACCGCCTTGTACAAAGGCGGTTTCATAGTGTGTTCAATCGGGCTTCCGGATAGTGTATTACTCGTCCAGCAGCCGCTTGTCTCCTGAAATCTTCTGGATACCGGCAATATTCTGTGTCACTTCGAGCGTTCCCAGGTACTTGCCTGAATCGTCGCGTACGGCGAAATACCTGATATAGACGAACTTGTCACCCATGTGGATATGGAAATCGGCCACATCGCGCGCACCCGACTTGAAGTCGTTCAATATCCGTTCGACAACATGCATGCTGGCAGGTGGATGACAGTTTATGACCTTCCGTCCGATTATGGCGGTGGTCCTTGGGAATATCCTTTCGCTTGCTTGCGAAAAGTACCCGACCTCATCGTTCGCATCGACGAAGGTGATGTCGATCGGCAACGTGTTGAGCACTCTTGTGAGGACATCGGCTGTGAATTTTCCGGTAGGCAGGGTTACGACGCCCTTTTCGACTGCGGCCGAGACCGCAAGCGGTTTGGTTTCCGTCGGAGCCTTCCATGTCGGGTGGTCGGCCATGAGGCAATAGCCGAATTCCGCGCTTCCCTCTGAGATTTGACGCCAGTCGGTCGTGAAGAATACTTCGCTGACCATGGGAATGAGGATATTCTCCTCCTTGGAGATCATCTCAACAATCTTGTCCTTGACCGCATCAAGGTCCCTGAAGAAATTCTGTATCGTTTCGGGAGCAGGCCGTCCCTTGGCAATCAGGTCGTCGAGGTTCTTGCGAACCAGCTTCACCATATCCCTGATCTCGTCGTCGACTCCCCACATGACTTTTGGGGGAGCGGTAATCCCATACCGTTCCATGATCGGGAACCAGAGGTTCTCCTTCTTGGCATAATGGATATCCAGTTGCCACAAGTCCTCCAGGTCGTTGACCAATGCCGAGAGCGCGGAGATATCGCCTTTCTTGAGCTTCGCCACATTGACATCGATCCGATCGGAGAACAACCGTTCGATTCCCCGGTTCTCCTCCCGCAACACCCAAGAGGGGTGGCCGAAGTCTTTCGTCTGGTTCTTGTCGGCATGGATATCGGCGACGGAACCTTTGAACAATGATGCGTGGACGTCACACAGCTTCTGTATCTCCTCGACCTTCACGCCACCCTGTTCGATCAAGGCCTTCTCGGCATTTGCGATCTCGTCGGCACCGACTCCTTCGAATTCCTTGGCGAAATCGGCTTTCACCGCTTCGAAGTCGTCTCCGGCGTGCAGTCGTTCGATCAACTGCCTGAGCAGTTGCTGACGGCGAACACTATTGTTGATTTCGGCACTCATTTCTTCTCCTCCTGTGGTGCTTCGATGACTGTGTATCCATGGGACTCCAGGGTCCGGATGATTGTCGGTAACGCGATACCGCGCATGGCGGCTCCCTTGGGCAATGTCATTACCTTTCCAACGGTATTCAGCATGATGGGTTTCACAATTTCGGTAAATCCAAGTTCCGCCAGCAATGGGGCCAGTTCGGGATCCGCTGAACACAACGCGTGGACAGTCTTCTGCAAATCTATGGTCTTCTTATCCATTTCACTCTCTTTGTCATATCGTATCATGATTGGATTGCTACAACTGTTGCAATTGCAACAAGCATACAGAAAGAGCCCCGGATAGGCAAGTATCCGAGGCCCGTATAGGCGATGAAGATGTAGCATGTCAGGAGAATAGCGAAGTGATCTCCTTGGCATACAGTTGGTTGATCTTGTGGCGCATGACTTCCTGCTTGGCCGACAGTTCCTGTCCGACCTTGAACGAGGTTTTCAGGATGGAGAAGCGGTTGATGCGTTCAAAACTCTTGAAGCCGTTCTTTGCGCTCACCATCTCGTTTATCTCAGAATTCAACAGGTCCTGCACTTCCGGCAATTCGGTGATATCGAACCGTGCCATGTAGGGTATATTGTGTTCCTTCACATATATCTCGAGCTGCTTGGTGTCGGGAACAATCAACGCGGCGAGATATTTTTGGTCCTGACCAACCACCACAGCCTGCTCGATGTATTCCGATTCCCTGAGCCGTGCCTCAAGTGGTACCGGTTCGATATTCTCGCCACCCGAGAGGACAATGGTATCCTTTGCCCTTCCTCTGATCGCATATTCCCCGGTATGGGTCCAAATACCGATATCTCCGGTGTTGATCCAGCCATCCTTGTCGATGACCGCATCGGTCAAATCCTGACGTTTGTAATAGCCTTTCATGACTTGTTTCCCACGGGCGTAGATCACACCTTTTTTACCAGGTTTAGCCAGCTTGCCCGAATCGTCGACAATCTTGATCTCTGTTTCCGGCAACGGAGCGACGGTCCCGGGAACCTGGCGCTTGATACTCCTCAGCCCGATGACCGGAGCGGTCTCGGTAAGGCCGTATCCATCCAGGAGGGTGACACCGATTGCCTTGAAGAACTTGTCGACGGAGGAGGGCAAGGATCCCCCACCGGAAACACCTGCACGGAAGTTGGTTCCGAACTTCTTCTTGATTGTCTTGAATACCAGGACATTTCCCAGCAGTTTGAAAGGGGTCAATAGGACCAAGGGTATGATCCCGATAAGCAGGTCGAGCGGGTAGAAGCGGCGTTTGAACTGGGGCATGCGGTTTGCGACCAGATTCATGACAGCTGCATGATTGGCACCGACCCAGACGAAGAAGTGGAACAGCGCCTTGGCGACAGGACTCTTGCCTTTCACGTTCTGATAGACGCCGGCTTTGACTGCTTCCCATATGCGGGGAACAGATCCCATCCATGCTGGATTGACCCGCTGGAGGTCCACCAACATGATCTTGCCGATCGGCTTGGAATAGGCGATCGCAGAGGCCTGGGAGATGATAACATACTGGAGGATCCGTTCGAAGGAATGCCAGACAGGCAATACGCTCAACCAGCGTTCACCCTTGTTGAAGTCGATGACTTTTGGCAGTTGTTCCAATTGGAAGAGGAAGTTGCCGTGGCTGAGCATGACACCCTTCGGCTCTCCGGTTGTACCGCTGGTGAATATGATTGTTGCGAGGTCGTCAATCTTTCCCTTCGCGATTTCCGCTTCCACAAATTCCGGGTGCTTCGCATTGAAAGCCTTTCCAGCTTCCACCACCTCCGGGTAGGTCAAGATGCTGATGGAGTCCGGAGCCTTCAGATCCTGTGCAACGTGATGCATGCTGTCCATGACGATGAGTTTGTGCAGATGTGGCAACGCATGCGCTTCGTCGAGAATCTTCTTTGCCTGTTCGGTATTTTCCGCAAAACAGATCTCACTTTCTGTGACCTTTAGGATAAATTGGAGTTCATACGGCATCGCATCTCGCCCTCTGGGGACATCCGCGGCCCCCAATGAGAGGATAGCCATATCTGCGGCGAGCCATTCCTTGCGGTTGTCAGCGATCAGGCCTATCGCCGCTTCCCGCTTGACGCCAAGCGTATGCAATCCTGCGGCAAGGTCCAATACCTCGGCGTAGAACTGCTGGTAGGTTGTCGGATGGAAGGCTCCCTCGTCATCCTTTGAAAGTTGTACTTCATTCGTACCGTACTGGGTAACAATATGTTGCAGTAATTTTGGGAGTGTGTCGTACATGCGTCGCTCCTTTTCGGTTTATGGTCATAGTAATGACCATTATTACAAAATAACAAAATTTGTCAAACTGTAATTTATAATATTTTTCCAAGTAGGGCAAGGGATTGTGATCCGTTTCGGTCAAGGCAATGCTGATTTTCGGAGAAATCTTAACTTGACACATTTTCATATAACTGTCAGATTAAAATCAGTTCAATAAGAGCTTGGCTTATAATTGTAATGTTTGTAACAAAAGTAGTCATTTCTGTTGTATACTGAACACAGTGTGACTGCAATACCGATCGGTTCCGGTGCGTGTCGTTCACGAACCAAAATGGGGCCGAATCGACAGGAGGTCCTGCATGAATCATGTCCGAGTACGTGACGATGAATGCAAAGGATGCGCCGTTTGCGTTTCCGTCTGTCCCAAAGGCTGCCTAGAGATGTCGGGCAAGCTCAACACCATGGGATACGAATATGTCCAGTTTATACGCGGGGAGGCATGTACTGCTTGCGGTCTCTGCTTTCTCAGCTGTCCCGAACCCAGTGCCTTGACCGTACTGGCCGAGCAGGAGGTCGAGTAGATGGGCAAAAGACTCATGAAAGGGAATGAAGCGGCCGTCCACGGGGCACTTATGGGAGGGTGTACCCATTTTTTCGGATATCCCATTACCCCGGCAAGTGAAATTTCCCAGGCTGCCGCATACTATTTCACCGCGGCAGGAAGAACATTCCTGCAGGCGGAATCCGAAGTGAGTGTCATCAACATGCTCTACGGTGCCGCGAGTGCCGGGGCCAGGGTCATGACCGCTTCCTCAGGCCCGGGAATCGCATTGATGGGAGAAGGCCTGTCCTATCTCGCTGGAGCCAAACTTCCTTCCGTTGTGATCGACATGCAACGGGCAGGTCCAGGGTTGGGCAATATCTGGCCGGAACAAAGCGATTACAATATGGTTGTCAAAGGGGGTGGACATGGGAACTATTCCAACATCACCTTGACTCCGGCATCGGCACAGGAAATGTTCGATTTCACCCGCAAAGCCTTCGAATTGGCCGACAAGTACCGCATGACCGTCTTTATCCTCAGCGACGCCTATATCGGCCAGATGATGGAGCCGGTTGAGATTTCCGGACCTGTCCTGCACGGCCAGCGCAAGGATTGGGCAGTCTATGGCGATGCCCAAAGCCGCGAGAACCTGATCTCCTCGATCTACATGAGTCCTGCCTTGCAGCGCAAGCACAACGAGGAGCTGCAGCACACATATCGCCAAGTGGAGCAGGAAGTCGTCGACTACGAGTTGTATATGGCCGACGATGCCGAGATTGTGTTCGTAGCGTATGGTATTGTCGCACGTATTTGCCATTCGGCGGTGCATGCACTCAGGGAGCAGGGTATCAAAGCCTCCCTATTGAGACCCAAGACAGTATTTCCATTTCCGAAGAATGTGGTGGAGGACTTCGCCAAGAGGAGAATTCCCTTGGCGGTGGTGGAGCTGAGTAGCGGACAAATGGCCGACGATGTCTCGCTTGCGGCCAATGGAAATGTGGAGGTGTTCCGGTATCTTACCATGGGAGGGGAAACCCCCACGGTGGCGGAGTTGGTGGCATCGGTACAGCGTGATATGGCCACCTTGGGTTCGAGGAGGTCCTCATGATCGGGCAAGTACAGAAATTCGGAAAATCACATTCGTTTTACGATACATACGAACGCAAGGGCGAAGGCGAGCAATCGACACACTATTGCCCCGGTTGTGGGCATGGCACGATCCAAAAGCTCATAGCCCAAGCCATCGATGATTTGAAGATCCAGGACCGGACCATCTTCCTCTCGCCGGTCGGATGTTCGGTATTCGCCTACTACTATTACGATACGGGTAATATCCAGTGTTCCCACGGCCGTGCTCCCGCAGTTGCCACAGGGGTCAAGCGGACTGTCAAGGATGCGATTGTGATCAGCTACCAGGGCGATGGGGACTTGGCCGGGATCGGTATGACGGAAATCGTCCATGCGGCGAACCGGGGAGAACCGATAACCGTCTTTTTCATCAACAATGCCATCTATGGTATGACTGGAGGCCAGATGGCCCCGACGACTCCTCTGGGACGCAAGACCTTGACCACCCCCTTCGGCAGGGACCGCGACCGCGACGGTATGCCCATGGGTATGGCCGAGCTGATGCAGGCTATCGCCGCCCCGGTGTTTATCGAACGCTGCTCGGTAGCGACCCCCAAGGAATTGCTCAAGACCCGCAAAGCTGTACACAAGGCATTGCAAAACCAGATTGACGGAAAGGGATTTTCCTTTGTGGAGATACTCTCTCCTTGTCCGACAAACTGGGGTATGACTCCTGTCGATGCCCGGACGTGGATGGACCAGCAGATGACGTTGCTCTATCCTCTGGGAAATTTCCGTGATGCCGTTGTGCAACAGGAAGAACAGCCGGCTGAGCATGAAGTACCGCTCTGGTTGGATGACGAGGCGTTGGTCGAGCTGCTCAAAGGAGCCTCCGATGTTCCGGTGATGCGTATGGAACCCTTGTCCGAGACCCAACGGGTCAAGATTGCCGGATTCGGTGGACAAGGCGTGTTGTCAGCCGGGGAATTGGTGGCCACTTGCGGGATGTCTGAAGGTCTTGCGGTTTCCTGGTTGCCTTCCTACGGTCCCGAGATGCGTGGAGGAAGTGCGAATGTGAGTGTGACCCTGTCGATGGATGAGGTCGGTTCTCCCTTGGTCGACCACCCGAACGTGTTGTTGGTCATGAATGGACCGTCCCTCGACCATTTCGAGGACCAGGTGGTCGAACATGCCTTGGTTCTCGTCAACTCGTCCATTGTAACCCGCAAGGTCCGCAGAACCGATGTCAGGACAATCTACATCCCAGCCACCGAGCTTGCGCAGGAAGCCGGTTTGGTCTCGGCTGCGAATGTGGTCATGGTCACCGCATATCTGTTGATCAGCAAGGCCATTCCCCTGGATACCCTCAAGCGGTGTATCCCACTGGTATTGAGAAAAAAAGCCTTTCTGGAGAAAAACCTTTCATTGGTGGAACGCACGATGGTATATTTGCAAGAGAACGGGATGGTCTAGAGAGACACCAATCCGTATCCCACCATAGGGGTTGTAATGGAAAAGAAATGTGAGTTGGTACTGGCGATCAATCCTGGTTCGACCACCACCAAGTTGGCTTTGTTCAAGGACAGGGCGGAATTTGCTGTGCGAAACCATGACCATACTGTGGAACAATTGGCCTCCTTTGGTTCGGTGTTCGGGCAGTTCTCGTTCAGACGGGATTTGATCATACAATTTTTGGACGAACACGACATCCAGCCCGGCGACCTCGCGGTCACCATGGGGCGTGGCGGTCTGCTCCACCCGCTTCCGGGTGGTGTGTACCGTGTCGGACATATGATGTTGCGTGATCTTCAGAATTGCACATACGGTGAGCATGCGTGCAATTTGGGAGCTCCATTGGCCGATGCCGTAGCAAAGCGGTATGGGTGCGATGCTCTCATCGCGGACCCGGTCGTCGTTGACGAAATGATCGACGAGGCCCGGATCTCCGGTTTGCCGGAAATCGAACGAAAAAGTATTTTCCATGCGTTGAACCAGAAGTTCGTGGCACGCCAAGCGGCGCGGCAGTTGGGAATGCGATACGAGGAGAGCCGCCTGATAGTCGCCCACTTGGGCGGAGGAATTTCGGTAGGTTCCCATAGGTATGGACGGGTGATCGATGTCAACAATGCGTTGGACGGTGAGGGGCCGTTTACTCCGGAACGTTCTGGAAGTCTTCCTGCTGGGGAGCTGGTCAAACTTACGTTATCCGGCAGGTTCACCTATGACCAGCTGCGCAAGCGGATTACCGGTTCGGGTGGATTGTACGCCTATACGGGAAGTCGCGATGTCAAGGCCTTGTCACAAGCCGCACAAGACGGTGACGACCAGGCGCAATTCTGGATCCGTGCACTTGTATATCAGATTTGCAAGGAAATCACTTCCCATCTTGCGGTACTCGAGGGTCTCGTCGATGCTGTTGTATTAACCGGTGGCATAGCCCATAATACAACCATGATGGGAATGGTCGAATCCCGTATAGGGCGACTGGTGCCAATCATTGTTATTCCCGGTGAAGGGGAAATGCAGTCGTTGGCAGAGAATGGCTATGCGGTACTGGACCGTACCCGGGAGGTGATGGAGTATGAGTGAATCGAAAAAAACCGTCGCACTTGTCGGATCAGCCCATAACGAGAGTCTGCGGGCGATGCAAGCCTTCCAAACGGAACATGACGCCGAGTTCCTCTTGATCGGCAATACCAAGGAAACCAGGGAAAAAGCCCAAGCATTGGGAATAGAAATCGAAGGGTTGCGGATTATCGATGCCTCCGATGATATCGAATCGTGCAAATTGGCGGCCCATGCGGCAATGGATGGGAGCGTCCAAGTACTCATGAAAGGTTCGGTGCACACCGCCGACTTCCTGCGGGCGATCCTGGACAAGGAGTATGGTCTGTTGCCTGAAGGCTCGCTGCTCAGCCATGTCGCCCGGTTGGTTTTGCCTTGGTACCACAAGCAATTGTTGCTTACGGACGCCGCAGTTTCGATTGTACCGGACTTGGACAAGAAGGTGCAGATAATCGCCAACGCCATTGCCGTCGCCCACAATATCGGGATTCCCCAACCGAAAGTCGCGTTGGTCTGTCCGGTCGAGACGGTCAACCCCCGGATCGTCTCCACGACCGATGCCTCCCAGATTGTATTCCTCCAGAAGAATACCGCTGTCTTCGAGGATGCGGTCATAGAGGGGCCGTTCGGTCTGGATGTTGCATTGTCTGTTCAGGCAGCCCGCGTGAAGGGGATAGCAGGGGAGGTCCCCGGTGATGCCGATATTCTCGTATTCGGCAATATCGATGCCGCGAATGCCACGTTCAAAGCTTTCCTTTCGGCTCCGGATGTCATTTCAGCCGGCATCTTGGTGGGTGCCAAGCTCCCGGTGGTGCTTACCTCCCGCTCGGAATCGATGCACACGCGCGTCGAGTCGATCAATATGGCCCTTACGGTTTCCGGATAACATAGTAGGGGTTTGTTTCACCGCAAGAGAGGCACGTCGACTTGTGGGCGGACAACAGGTTGCCACAAGTTGGGCACTGCCACTTGTGGAACTCCCGTTCGTTCCAGGCTGGCAACCCTTCCTCTCTGATAAAAGTGAGGTTCCCGATCATGCTCATGCCGTATTTCGAGCGGTATCGGGCATCCAGACGTTTCAGGCGTGCACAGGGCATGGTGGGGCACGTCATGCAAGTCCCATCGGGTTTGTCCTGGGCACAACGCTTTATGACGCAATGTTCGCAGGACCGGGGTTTTGGTTGTTCGGACGCGCATCCCCCGCATATGGGTTTTGTTCTCAGTATTCCTGAGCAGATCGAGCAATTCATCCCACAAGGGGCCAAAAGCATTTCGGTTTCCATGTATTCTCTCCACTTGCAATTGTATGGTACAACTGAAAATGGAATCTGTCATCCTTTGTATGCGTTTTCTGGTGAACTTGGGTGAATGGGGAGAGCAGTTGATGGATGCAATACCCTTTCCATGGTAGTATATGGCTAGAGTAAAAGGAAATTCAGATGGATGAAGATTTCTACCGTAGGATCATTGCCGAATCATCGTACGGTTATGCATATATCAAGGTTCTCACCGATGCGCAGGAGGTGCCTGTCGACTTTGAATTCGTCGAGGTCAACGATGCGTTTGCACATCTGTTTTCGTTGGAGAGTGAATCGTTTCCCGGTAAGCAGGCGAGTGTATTGCTCCCCGAAGGGATCACCAGCGATTTCAACTGGATCGCAGCGGTTGGTAGGATAGGACTGGCGGGAAGACGGCAGAATTTTGTCCAGCATCTGGATGCGTCCGACCGTTGGATGAGCGTACGGGCATTTAGTCCGGAACTTGGGTTTGTCGTGCTCCAGGTCGTGGATGTAAGCCACGAGATCAAGCGGCTGCGCATCCACGAGGGAATCTTCAACCTGACCCCGATCCTATTGTGTGTCATTGATTTCGATGGGAAATTCATCATGGTCAACGATGAATGGACAACTTCCTTGGGATACCAGAAGCAGACATTGCTCAACGCCCATATCAACGATTATATCCATCCGAACGATATCGAAACGACCGTAACGATGATGAAGGAGTTGGGCGAGAACCGAGTGATCCGCAATTTCGTGAACCGTTACCTTGCCTTCGACGGTTCATACCATTCGCTGGAGTGGAGGGCCCATGTGAGCGAAGGCCTGATCTATGGTGCGGCACGGGATATAACCGATCGTCTTGCCGCGGAGAAGCAGAAGCAACGCGAGTTGGATCTGATGAACCTGTTGTTCGACCAGACCCTGACCGGAATGTACATGATGATGCTTGATGAACCGGTGGATTGGAAGCAGTCTGTCGATAGGGAGGCAACCTTGGATTATATTCTGAGCCACCAACGGGTGGTTCGGACCAACCAGGCATTGTTGGATCAATACCGCGCTACCAAGGAGCAGGTGATCGGAAAAACATCGCTCGAATTCTATAAAACCGATAAGGATGAGTTACGGAAGGCTTGGAAAAGGTTGCTTGACCAGGGCCGGATCAATTTCGAAATCCAAGAACGGCGCATGGATGGTACCCCATTGTATACGGTCGGGGACTATTCTTGCATCTATGATTCCAAGGGACGTGTTGTCGGCCATTTTGGCATGCAGCTCGATATGACCGATCGCAAGGAGGGTGAGGTTGCCCTCGAGAAGAGTGAACGGATGTACCGTCTCATGGCAGAACACGCCTCCGATGTCATCTGGGTATTCGATTTGATGGAAAAGACCTTCTCCTACATGAGTCCTTCGGTGAAACAGTTCCTCGGATATTCTCCGGAAGAGCTGATGGCGCTTCCCTTCGGAACATCCCTGCATCCAGCCGATATCGCCCCGACTGTGCACCGTCTACGGCAAATGATCTTGGAATTCAAACGGAATCCGGGACCACAGAACAAGTGGACGTTCCAGGTCCGCCATAGGAAAGCCGATGGGACGATCATCTGGGCCGATGCCTCGATAAATTTCCGCTATACCGAGACTGGGAGTATCGAAGCCATTGGTGTGAGCCGGGATGTGACTTCACGCAAGTTGAATGAGGAGAAGATCCTCCACTTGAGCTACCGGGACCAACTTACCGGACTCTACAACAGGCGCTATTTCGAAGAACATCAACGTACCTATGCGGAACCGGCTTCTCTTCCCCTGACCATGGTTGTGTGCGATGTGAATGGACTGAAGCTGACAAACGATGTATTTGGACATCAGGTCGGCGACCAGTTGCTCAAATCGTGCGCGAATGTGCTTGTGCAATCGAAACGGCCGGACGATGTGGTCGCCCGGATTGGGGGCGATGAATTCGTAATGCTGTTTCCCAATACTTCCCAACCCGAGGCACAAGAGCGCATCGATGCGATCAAACAAGCCGTTTCGCAACAAGTCGTTGGGAAAACGCGTCTATCGGTCTCATTCGGGTCGGCGACCCTTGCCGCCCCTGTGGCATCGTTGGAACCGCTGTTCAAGGAAGCGGAGGATATCATGTACCGGCGAAAGTTGCTCGAAAGCTCAAGCTATAAGCATGATGTCATCAAACTGTTGATCAATGGATTGTACGAGAAGGGCTTGTATGAACGCAACCACAGCGATAAGGTCTCGTTCCTCTCCTATGAGATTGGCAAGGCGATGGGACTTGCATCGGGTGATCTGGATGAATTGCGGCTTGCCGGCATGCTGCACGACATCGGCAAGATTGGAATAGATACCGATGTGCTCAACAGGGTCGGTCCACTGGATACGCACGAGTGGGAACAAATGCGGCGGCACCCCGAGATGGGATTCCAGATTCTGCGTTCCGTCCAAAATTTCGGTCGTATCGCCGACTGGATACTTGCCCATCATGAACAACCCGATGGGAAAGGATATCCCCAGGGACTTGACGACACCGAAATTCCCCTGCAATCGAAAATCATCGCAGTGGCCAATGCATTCGATTCCATGACAAGTTCCAGCGGATTCAAGCACCCGTTGGATATCCCTGCAGCCATCGGGGAATTGCAAAAATTTGCCGGAACACAATTCGATCCGAACGTAGTGGCTACCTTGGTTTCATTACCACGGGAATTTTTGGAAAAAGACAGTATCAGAGAGGAGGGTATTAGTGATGGACCGACAAGCCATGCTTGATCTGTATGAGAATCTACTCAAATCGATCGCCGATCCATTCTTCATCATTTCCGATGATGGTACGTATCTGGATGTGTTTGGTGGGACAGAGCGCAGTCTGTACGACGATGCGGCAGCCTTGAAGGGTCGGAATATATTCGACTTCATGGAGAAGGATTTTGCGGAATTCTTCATGAACCAGGTGCATCGCACGCTGCAGGGTAATACTTTGAATTCATTCGAATACCAGTTGGCGACCGAGACTGTCGATGGCATTCCTAAGAATGGACCGGGCGGAACACAGTGGTTCGAAGCACGAATGTTCCCCCTGGGAAACCTTTTCGACGGACAGCGGGCAGTGACCGCCTTGATACTCAATATTACCGAACGCAAGCACCTGCAACAGAAATTGCGGGAATTGTCCTACCAGGATTCCCTGACCAAAGTGCCGAACCGCCGCTATTTCTTCGACCATTTGGGTGAACAGCTGGATATGTATACCCAAGACAAGATACCACTGGTGGTCATGATCCTGGACATCGACCATTTCAAACCGATTAACGATACCTATGGACATTACGCAGGAGACCAGGTATTGCGGCAATTGGTGGTGGTGATTCAGGAAGCTGTTCCGAAGCATGCCATAGTCGCCCGTTTCGGCGGTGATGAATTCATCCTCTCGATAACGGGAACACCGTTGTCGTATGCAATGGAAATCGCAGAGCAATTGCGTCTCAGTATCCACCGGCACAGCTTCAGCTTCGGGGAAACCACACTGCCGGTGACCGTAAGTATCGGAGTTTCGGACGTGACGATCTTCGATACCGATACCGCGACTATCGTCAGCCGTGCGGACAAGGCCCTGTATCTCGCGAAAGAGCAGGGAAGAGATAGGGTTGTGTACGTGTAGGATGTTTTGTAGCAAGACAAAACTTGTGGCATAAGTTTTGATATGATAGAAAAATAGCAAACTTTTGCTATGTCATGCAGATGTTCTGTGATACCATGCAATCTGAGGGACATAATCACTTCGAACCTACAGTTGAGGACTGTTTTTCCTATGGTAATTGATATTATCTATAATATAGCCCTGTTGCTCTCGGTCAGCGTGGTGTATGCCACCTATCCCTTCAAGGCTATGCGAACTACCAAACGGTTTCTCACTGTCATGGGAGTCGCCATCGGACTGGTCGGTATGCTGATCATGTCCCGGCCGTTTGTCCTTTCCGAAGGTATCGTCTTCGATGGCAGGTCGATCCTTATCGGTGTGACAGGTATGTTCTTCGGGCCTATTCCCTCCATTATCGCATCTTGCATGATGGTCTTGTACCGGATCTACCTTGGCGGAAGCGGGATGGTGACCGGAATTTCCGTCATCTCGACTGCCTGTGCCATGGGCGTGCTCTGGCATGGTTTCCGTTACAAGAAATTCATGCAGACAAAATCCCCGGCCAATTTTGAATTGTATATTGTGGGATTGCTGGTGCATGTCGTCATGCTTGGTTGCATGTTCCTTATCCCGAACCAAGACCAATGGCATGTCGTACGTGCGATGAGCTTGCCGATACTACTCGTCTATCCGGTCGGTTCATATCTGCTTTCCATGCTGTTGTTCTACCAGGTTCAGCGTATTGATATCATCAATCGCTTGGAAATCAGCGAACACCGTTTCAAGACCATGTTCGAACAGGCTCCCATGGGCATCACCGTAACCGATTCCCGGACCGGAACACCCATCGAAGTCAATGGGAAGTTTCTGGAAATCATCGGTAGGACTCGGGAAACCTTCAGTGGTGTCACTTGGATGTCCATTACCCATCCCGATGACATTGCCGAGGATAAGCGTTTGACAGAGCGCTTGATCAATAATGACATCGACTCATTCACGTTGGACAAACGTTTCTTGCGTCCAGATGGAACCTTCGTCTGGGTGAATATGGCTATCAGCATTCTGAAGACACCGTTGAAAGGAATTAGGCAGCACCTGTGCATGGTAACCGATATCACTGAGCGCAAAACCATGGAAGAGGCTATCCTGTATGCAAATTCGCATGATCCGTTGACAGACCTATTCAACCGTACCCATTTCGAGAGGAAACTGAAGGAACTCGATAGGGGCGAAGTGTATCCGTTGGCTGTGGCGATTGGGGACGTGAATGGGTTGAAGCTGGTGAACGATGCCTTCGGGCGGGAAGCTGGGGATGGATTGTTGATTCGAATAGCACGCGAAATACAGTCGGCTGTCGGCCCCGACGGGTACTGTGCCCGCATTGGTGGGGACGAGTATGCGATGGTGTTGCCGGCGACCGACGATGCCACTGCCTGGGCTTTGACATCGACAATACAACAGCGGGTGGCAACCATCGGGGTTCGGAGCGTTGAGGTCACGGTCTCGTTCGGGGTATCGGTGAAGCATCACACGGGCGAGGATTTGAACGAAGTGGTCAAGCAAGCGGAGAATGCCCTGAACCGGAGCAAGCTGAGCGAAAGCCCCAGCGCACGAAGCAAAGCGATAAACACCATCATCAATACCTTGCATGAGAAGAACCGGAGGGAAGAGCTGCACTCGCGACGGGTAAGCGTGCTGGGCGTCCGGTTGGCCGAGGCGTTGGGATTGGGAAACAAGGAAGTCTCGGAAATGCGAACAGCCGGGTTGTTGCACGATATCGGGAAGATCGCGATAGACGAATCTATCCTCAACAAGGACGGTGTGTTGGATGAAGCGGAATGGGATGCCATGAAGCGACATCCCGAAACCGGATATAGGATACTTGGTTCGGTCGGTGAACTGGGAGAAGTGGCGACCTTCATACTTTCGCATCATGAGCGCATGGACGGGATGGGTTACCCCAGGGGGTTGAGGGGAGAGGAGATACCACTCCAGGCACGGATCATAACGATTGTGGATGCTTACGACGCGATGACCGCCGCCCGGCCTTACCGTGAAGCGGTGGGGGATCGAGAGGCGGCCGCGGAACTCAAACGCTGCTCGGGGACCCAGTTCGACACCGACCTAACCCGACTGTTTGTCGAGCAGGTGCTGCAATTGTCTTGGGATGACCTGAGGTAATCCAAACGGTTAAACTTCCAGAATTTCGATTAGGTCGTGGGGTTCCAACCTGAACAGGGAGCCTTTTCCCTCATAGAACCCGTGGTCCCGAATAAAATGGATATGCAGGTCGGTGAAGGTCACTTCCCGTCCAAGGCGTTTGTTGACTACCGTGGTATTCACCTTGTCATACATTCCTGGGCCACCGAACGGCGAGGGTAGCTTTCCCCGGACAGAATCAACCCGAACATCGAAGACATCGTCAATCGACATGAATTCTCCAAGCCCGGGCATTCCGGCATCCCTGAAGAACTGCATGCGTTGGGCGATTTGTTCGTGGGTCTTTTCCGATCGGCGGACAGCTGAATCGTCCTCGCTGAGGATATCGATCAACTTGCGGGTGTCGGTACCGAGGAACCCCTCCAGTGTAATGACACCAGGAAGCATCTGCCGCTGTATGGAATCGTATTCGGGTGTTTGTTTCATGCTAGGTATCCCTCCAATGGATCAGGAGAATTTGTCGTAATAGATACGTTCGTCGGGCATGCCCAAGTCCCTGAGGACCTTGATACATGCATCGATCATACCGGGGCTGCCACAAAGGTAGGCTTCGCTTTCCGACGCATTTTCGGTCAAGCGGCCGACGACATCGGTAATCAGACCGACTTCGCCTTCCCATTTGTCCTCTGGAGACGGTTCGCTCAGGGCCGGGATGAACTTGAAGTTCTCCATTCTGGTCTCCAGTTCACGCATCTCATCGATCAGGAACAGGTCCCGTGCCGAGCGTGCTCCGAAGAAGTACCGGGCTTTGCGCTTGCTTCCCTTGTCGGCCATATCGAGCAAAATCGACTTGACTGGGGCCATACCGGATCCCCCTGCGATACAAATGATATCTCGTTCGGAATCCCGTAGGAAGAATTCTCCATAGGGTCCGTTCACAATCACTGTATCGCCTTCCTTCAGGTGTTTGTGCACGTATGTGGTACAGATTCCATTCGGTACCAGGCGGATTTCCAGTTCAATGTGGGTGATGTCGCTGGGGACAGAAGCCATGGAATAGGCCCGGTACACCGGTTCGTCGGTCAATTCGTATTCCGGAACCTGGAATTGGATGAATTGTCCCGCCTTCATATCGATTTCGGTCGGTTCGACGAGTTTCAGCTTCACTTCCTTGATATCGTGCGTGAGGTCGCGAAGGCTCTCCACCTTGGTGGTGAACTGTCGGACCGAGAACAGCTCTTCCGGAATCTTGATGGCTATATCGTTCTTTACCTTGAATTGGCAGGAAAGACGGATCTGATTCTTCTTCTCCTCTTCGGAAATCCACGGCAATTCAGTGGGAAGATAATTGCCGCCACCCTCGAGTACCGCCACTTTGCACAGTCCGCAGGACCCACGTCCTCCACAGGCGCTGGGAATGAATATCCCCTCGCCATTCAGTGCCTTCAGTAGGGGCTGTCCTCCCTGGACCTCCAATTCCTTGGAGCCGTTTATAGTGATTTTCGCTGTCCCATAATTGCCCACCGTAGCATCGGCAATCACCATGAGAAGAGCGAGCACGATAGCTATGAGAGTTATGACAAGTACGCTGACAAGTAAGGTTGCTAGCATGTGCTCCTCCTACGAGATGGTAATCATGCCGTTGAACCCCATGAAGGCCATGGCCATGAAACCGGCGATGATCAATGAGATTCCCGGACCGTCGAGCCCCAAGGGAATCTTCGCTGTCCTGAGGCGCTGACGGATACCGGCCATTGCCAAGATCGCAATAAGCCAACCGAGTCCGCTACCAAACCCGAAGAAGAAGGAGGTCATGAACGAGTACTCCCGGATAACCATGAACAGCGAAGCTCCCAGGATCGCGCAGTTGACAGTTATAAGGGGCAGGAAAATACCGAGGGCAAAATAGAGCCCTTCGCTATAACGTTCGATGACCATCTCGATCAGTTGGACAAAAGCGGCGATTATGATGATGAACACGATGAACCGCAGGTACTCCAACTGGAACGGAACCAGCAGGAAATGGTAAACGACCCAGTTGATCGCAGTCGTGGTGGCCATGACGAAGGTCACCGCAATGCCCAATCCCGCAGAGGTTTCCAGCTCCTTGGAGACTGAGAGGAAGGAGCACATGCCCAAATAGTTGGTGAGCAGGATGTTGTTGGTGAATACCGCGGCAAAGAATACTGCCAATGGGAATAGGATATCATTCATTTGCTGCCCTCCTTGAATACCGCTTCACGAACTATCCAAATAAAGATCGCCAGCATGAAGAATCCTCCGGGTGGCATGATCATGATAGACCAGTTTGTCCACCAGGATCCGAGAATCTGGTAGCCCCAGAGGGTTCCCGTGCCGAGCAATTCCCTGAAGAAGGCGATGACGAGCAACACATAGGCATAGCCCATGCCGCTTGCCAGTCCATCGACCAATGAGAGCATCGGCTTGTTCTGCAATGCGAAGGCCTCGATCCTACCCATGACTATGCAGTTGGTGATTATGAGACCTACATACGGTCCCAATTGTTTCCACATCTCTGGGTAGAATGCCTTCAATGCGATATCGACAATAATCACATACGTGGCGATTATCATGGTCTCGACCATCATGCGGATACGGGAAGGAATCCACTTGCGCATGACCGAAAGGGTCCAGCTTGAAAGGGCTGTGGTGAACATGACACCCAGTGTCATGACCATGGTATTCTCCAGCTTGTTCGTTACCGCCAACGTCGAGCAGATACCCAAGATCTGGACGAACACCGGATTGTCTTTCCCCAATGGGGCCAAGAAAGTTTTCTTGATCATTCCTGCTGCCATATTATTGCTCCCTCGAGATGTTGCCGCTCTCTGCCGTGACGCGGTTCATGATATTCTTGACCGATTCACTGGTTATGGTAGCTCCGGTAATGGCATCGATTTCCTCAGGGGCATCGGCAGTGCCCTCCTCGACCATCCGGAAAGGACCTTGTTTACCGGCGAATTGGCTGGTGAACCAGCGTTCCTCGATCCGTGCTCCGAGTCCGGGTGTTTCGCTTTGGCTGACGATCGAGATACCCGCAAGTGTTTTCAGGTCGTCGTTGAAGCCAATCATGATGGTGATAGGTCCCCACAAGCCAGGCCCGGTGCGTTCGACCACATATCGTGTGGTACCGTCCTCGGTTTCCACAACATATTGGTTTTCGTATGTCTCCACCATATCCTGGAATAGTGTGGCTACTGAATTCGGTTGCCCGTCATGGGAAATCGCCGCCGCATCCAATACACTGCGCCAGAGGAAGAATTGTTCATTGATCTGGACCCGTTCCAAGGTTGAGAGGTGCAACGCCGCCGTCACCAGAATGCATGCGATCGTCACAAGGGCCATGAACATCAATGGCTGGATCCGCTTCGCATAGAAACTCTGTGTTTTCATGCGGCACCTCCCTCGGCAGCCTTCGCCTTGGCTTTCTTCTTAGCCTTCGATTGCTTGAAGTAGTGGTCGAACAGTGGTCCGAACATATTGACCAACAGGATGGCGAAGGTAACTCCCTCGGCCCAAACGGAGAATACCCGGATCAATACGGTCAAAAGGCCGAACAAGATTCCATACAACCATCGGCCCGCGTCTGTGGACTGGGAGGATGAGATGGGATCCGTCACCATGAAGAATGCTCCAAGTAGAAAACTTCCACTCAGCAAAGCGTACAAGGGATCGCTGGCGTTCGGGTGGCCTGTTACCCAGAGGATAGTCTGCAATATGAGAAACGATCCAATCGAACCAACGACAATTTTCCAGTTCGCTGCCTTCTTGTATATGATGAAGGCTCCACCCAGGACAATCAACAATGCCGAGGTCTCTCCGAAGCTCCCGCTGATGGTTCCTACCAGCAGTTCCAGGTACGAAGCGGCCTTCGTTGTCAAGGGAGTGGCAGCAGAGATACTGTCTGCGGAGGTCAACCAGGTGCCGAACCCGGCGGGGAACCAGTTGATGGTTGTCTGGGGCAGCACGAATCGGGCTGTCATAGGGACGCCGAAGCTGATGTATACGAACGCACGGGCTGTTATCGCCGGATTGAACACGTTCTTGCCGAATCCACCGAATACCATCTTTCCGAATACGATTCCGAATGCTATGCCCAACGCCGCCATCCAAATCGGTATTCCCGGTGGTAACGACAATGCGAACAGAACGCACGACACGAACACCGATTCGGTTACCTTCAGCTGGTACCGTCTTGCCATGAGCCACTCGCTCAAAAGACCTGTCGCCACCACTACCGCGAGTACCACGACAAACCGCCAACCGTAGAGGTATATAGCCGCAAGACACATGGGGGACAATGCGATAAGGACATTCCGCATCGCCTGTTGTTTTTGGATATTCACCGTTCCCTCCCTCTGATTTCCCCTATTGTAGCGCAAAAAGTGGATTCTGTAAAAAATTTATGTAAAAACGTACAAAATTTTGTGAGGGGGGCTTTGTTTGGGGTATTTGAACAGATGGTCTACACGCGATCAGCTCCAAGCACAGTCAGCTGCCCTCGATGACCCGCATGCTTTCGACCTGTACATGCAAAGCTCCCTGGTCGTCATGGACCGTACCCGATACGACCAGTGGCCGCTGGCCGTACAACAGTTTCCTGTACCGTTCATGGATCTTTGGAAACAACACCGTTTCATACAATGCCGTTTCGTCCTCGAAAGAGACGAAATCCATTGGCAATCCCTGTTTTGTCCAGACAGTCTTGCGGGTAATGGGCCACCCGAGGAGGAACACCTTGTCTCCCACATGGGCCGGCATCTCAACGGCTCTGATTCGTCGGACCCGTGCGATCCGACGGGCCCACAAGAGCAACGGGTGGTGCTCCCGCAAGAAGCCGAGGGCTTCGAATTCCCTGTGTAGTTCCGCTTCGGTTTTTCCCATGGGTCTGGGTACGGGCAACTTCCGGTCCGCCCGGATAGGGAAAGGAGTCTCGGCGACGAACAGTTCTCCTTGTCCGTTCTTGCCTTGGTTCCTTCTCGGGGTAATGAGCAACCGTTGCAACTGTTCGCTTCTCGCCATACCGACAGCGATGGAATCGAATACTCCGGCAGCGACCAACGAGACAAGATCGTCCCGTTGGAGGGAAAGTCGGGAGGAGGCTTCCTCCAGGCTGGTGAACGCCCCCCCGGTGGAACGTTCCCGTAGAATCGACCCGATTGCGGTGGTACATAGGTTGGCAATTGCCATGAACCCAACCACCATTGTCGATCCTTCGGCATGATACTGCTTTCGGCTACGGTTTATGTCGGGGCCACAGATATGCAGGCCCATTCTCCGTGCCTCGCTTATATAGGCCTGGGCCCGATAGTATCCGCCCTGGTTGGAGAGGACCGCGGCCATGAAGGCCCCGGGATGGTGGACCCGCAGGTAGGCCGATTGGAAGGAGACCATGGCGTATGAGGCGGAGTGGGGTTTGCAGAATGAATATCCGTCGAAGGAGAGCATCATCTCCCATATAGCCGTTATGGTGGACTCTTGCACCCCGCGTTGTCGGCACCCCTCGAAAAATTGCCGTTCATAACGGGCCAGCTTTTCCCCACCTGCCTTTTTCGCGATGACTTTCCTCAATGTGTCCGCTTCCGCCTCGCTGAAACCGGCAAGGGCGACCGCAGTCTTCGACACGTCCTCCTGGTAGCAAAGAATTCCATAGGTCTCGTCCAGGATTCTGGCCAGACTCGGATGCAATGGTTCCCAGGACCCTCCCTTGAGACGACGCACATACTCGTTGATGAACTTGTTCGCCGCCGGACGGATGATGGATGAGTGGATGACGATATGGGGAAAGTCGCCCCGACCGGTCTTTCGCTGCAATTGCCGCATAGCCGGAGACTCGATGTAGAACACCCCCATGGAATCTCCACGGGCAAGGGCTTCCACGGTCTTCAGATCTTCGGCCGGGTGCCAAGTCTGTTCATCCACATGGATTCCCTGTTCGCGCAAGTTCTGCAGTGCATCGCGGATTAC
>Ga0154462_110_pt1 | contig 29777 bp, 30 predicted proteins | sample RifGroC2_FD_105655 | JGI IMG/M metagenome (GOLD analysis project Ga0154462, IMG submission 105655) | Spirochaetes bacterium GWC2_52_13
GGTTGCGAGTTTCGCATATCCGATACCGTCGGCATCGTCAATCGATCCAAGCACATCGTTCGTGTGTGCAATGTACAGGTCGAACTCGTTGAAACGATCGTTCGACTTCACCACCATATCTTCCGTGGGGGCCTTGCGCTCGACAACTGCGGGAGCAGGTGTCGCAACAGCTTCCACTGGTGGACTTACTACGGGTTCCTCGACTGGAGCCGGTGCTTCGACTACAGGCGCTGCGGGTGCAGCTACTGGAGCAGCAGGCTCGACAACTGGCGGTGCCGGTTCAATCGCCTCAACTTTCGGGGTTGTTTGACAACCTATGAACGCAAAGGCAAGTAGTGCGACCAGCAGTGTCGTGATTAGACTTCTTGAAAGACGTTTCACGTGTTTCCTCCTCATGGACATTCTTTTGAGTCATTATACATCACCACTATAACACACAGTATAAATTCTGGATACAGAAAAAATGTGAATATCCCACTTGTTATAGGCCGATTCCATATGCAAACACCTCACAGGACCAAGAAAATGAATCCTTTCAAATATTCGGACTCGGGAAACGAGAGCCGTATCGGATGGTCGGACGATTGTCCAAGTGTTTCGAGAATCTGGACTTCCCTCCGCGCATCCTTGGCTGCCCAAGCGATTGCGGTGCGCAACATGTCCCTCGTAACACCCGATGAACAGGAGAAGGTCGCCACGATTCCACCTTGTGTCACCTTCTGGATCGCCAACCTGTTCAAGTCCTTGTAAGCGCGCAAGGCTCCGTCGACTTGGGCTTTCGTATGGGCAAGTTTGGGAGGATCGAGGACGATCAGATCATAGGAATTCGCCTGCATGTCACGCAAATATTGGAATACATCGGCCTGTTCGACATGCAACCGGTCCTTGGAATCGAACGGAAGTCGCCCCTTCCCGACGTTCAGCGCCAATTGCGAGGCAAGCCGCTCCAACGCCGGGGCGGAACTATCGACAGCGGTTACCGACCGAGCACCTTGGGCGAGCATATTGAAGGAAAATGCGCCGGTATAGGAAAAGGCATCGAGGACATTCCTGCCACGTGCATACGCCGCGACGCGACTACGATTGTCCCGCTGGTCGCAAAAGAAACCGCTCTTCTGCCCGCTACCAGGCTGGAACGAATAGGAGAGTCCATGTTCCCTGAATATGACCTCGGATTCCTCCCGATCGGTGACAAGCATACCCCCGACATAGCGTTCGGTAGTCTCCTGAAGTTTCTCGATACCGCAAAAGGCGGAGTCGGTCGTCACCAGAACCACCAGAGGGTTGAGCAGCTTCTGCAGTGTCTGGACGACCACGAGACGATGGTCCCATGCGACCCGCGCCGAAATCATGCACATGATCGTACTACCATATATATCTATGGCTATTCCCGGAAGGAAATCAGCTTCCCCATGGACAAGCCGGAACGTATTGGTTTTCTTGGAGGCTTGGAAAAAATGCATTCTCCGTTGAATGGAGGCCGACAAGGTATCGACCCACCAATTGGTATTCGGAACGGTTTCGGGATTCCAACTGAGCAGTCGGACCAGGATATGGCTGTCGGTATCGTACCAACCGTAGGCAATGAACGATCCTGTCGAATCCTCGACCCTGACGATACCCGGACGATTCGGAACGGTTTTCTTGGAGGAAGGCTCGACCGCCCCGCTGAACACCCACGGGTGGTGTCTCACCAGCTGCTTCTCCTTGCCCTCTTTGATACGGACTGTTGCCATAGGTGATTCATCCATGCCGCATAACTCCCATTGGATTCAATCTAACGTATCGCAGGACTAGAGACAAGAGCAAACAAAAAACCTGTGCTATTCGCACAGGCTACGTTGCACAGTATCAAAAACCCTACATGAGGTCTTTGGGTTTGCGTGCCGTGTTGCCGCTCTTCTCGCAGTAGGCGACATGTCGAAGCTTGCCGTTTTCGAAAACGGACTTCATTTTGATAGCACCGCCCCAGCGGCTCGTAAGAATCTTTTCGCCACCACGACGTGCGTTCTTGGAAATTGCACCTGCCATATTGGTATCCCTCCATCATATACGTTCATAACATCTGAAGGTGAACTATATCAAATCCCCGATGTTTCGTCAAAGGTACAAACCGCCTCTGGTCGAAAATATTGTAAAGACCGCTTCTTTACCGTACACTCGGCATATGGAAAAACTCCGACGGATCCTTCGCAAGGCAACCAGAGAACTGTTTCTCATCCCCACCCACCTCTACCGGGTGGTCATATCGCCGTGGTTGCCACCTTCCTGCATCTATACCCCGTCCTGTTCGGCATACATGGTCGAATCTGTCCGAAGACATGGGGTTTTCAAGGGAACTGCGCTTGGCCTGGCAAGAATCGGACGTTGCCACCACACGTTTTTCTATGGAGGACCAGATCCGGTACCCGAGGAATTCTCCTGCAAGGCAGTGAAGACACCCTATACGATCTTCCGACGGCACCGCCATAAGAACCACGACAAGGGGAGTGCGGAACAACCATCGGAAGAGACGGACAGGAAGTCCGAACAACTCAACGGGTGATATCCTTCACAAACGTTATCAGCACCCGCAAGGCATTCTCGTTATGGCCACCTTCGGGAATCACGATATCGGCAAACTCCTTTGTCGGTTCGATAAAGCTGAAATGCCCGGGACGGACAACCTCGAGGTACTGGCGGACAACCGATTCCACTGTCCTTCCCCGCTCCGTCATATCACGGTTGAGGCGACGGATGAACCGGATATCATCGGGAGTATCGACATAGAGCTTCAAATCGAGCAGATCCCTGATCTGCTTGTCGTACAGCACCATGAGTCCCTCGATTATCACCAGCGGACGGGGTTCGACATGTATGGAATCCGCCCTTCTCCTGTGGTGGACAAAATCGTACTGGGGCATTTCGATGGGACGTCCTGCCTTGAGGTCACTCAATTGCTTGTGGAGCAGCGGTGTATCGAATGCATCCGGATGGTCGAAATTGTAGGCGGTGATATTCTCGTTGCTGATATATTCGGCCGAATGGTAGTAGTTGTCCTGTGGAATAAATACGAAATCGCTTACAACCTCGCTGATCTTCCTGACAATGGTCGATTTGCCCGACCCGGAACCACCCGTGATCCCAATGATTCGCACATCCATGCCCACACCCCTTGTGTATCGATTTTACCCATGGTACCGCTTGGGATACGAAACGACAAGTGGGAACTAGTGATCTGTAACAACTTAATCTTTACTTTTCTTGGGCCTATCTAGCGGATGGCGAGCAGATTCCTCACGCCCCAGGCCAGCATGTGGGGATCCTCGACGACGTACCAACGCCTGCCGAAAATCTCCTGGGGGTGTATGCCGTCCAATTGCTCCGGAGGATCGAAGATGTCGTGGAAGGGGACCGGAGGCTGGTTTGAAAACAGGATATGGTGGGTCACCGGACCGCCGTTCACCGTGTACCACTCTTCCCAGAAGGTCTCGTCCAGCTTGTCGGCGGGTGGAACCGCATGGATAATATGATGCGTATCGGTTCGGACCACCTCCCAACGGTAATCGACATATCCGTGCGTACGCTCGATGGGATCGGGAAAAACGGCACGTAGCGACAATCCCATTTCTCCAAATGCCCTGGCTACCAATGTGTGATCAGAACCCATCGCATGCACTCCTTGGTGAAAACGTTTTCACCCTTTGTCGGGATTACGAGTGTATCACAATTCAAACCAGAATGGCCATTAAAAATGTCGGAAGTTTGGAAGAAGTTCTTAAATATTTACTCTCAGTATAAAAATGCAATCCAAATAAAAAAAACAAGGAACACCGGATGTACTATCCGTTGCGTCGTAGCCGCTCGGCGCGATGTTTGATCCGGCTGATTCGTGCATCGAGATGGTGCATGGTCACGACAATTTCGGAAATCCTTTTCTGCAGTTCCTCGGTCTGCTTGACCAGGGATCCCGAAGCAGGGGACGAGTCGAGCCGTTTTCCGGCATCGAACAGTTCCAACTGCAGCTTCCCATGGATTGCCCGCATCTTTACCAAATCCTTCTCGAGACGGACCGCTTCCGCCTCCATATGTTCCACCGCATGTTTGCGGATATCACGCAATGTCATCAACAGATCCTCCAGTCGAAAAAAAGCCCGTTCCGCGAACGAACGCTGTATCGGGGTGACAGTATAGCATGGTGGGGGACAACCCGATACAGTTTTCCATCAAGGACACAACCTGTCCGACAATTTCGTCACACAAGATTGTCCCGCACGAATTTCGCGGATTTGGCCGCCATGGTATCGAGATCCGGATCCTTCACCATTTCCCTCCATACCCCGATATCGCGACCGACCTGCCCTCCTTGCATCACAAACGGTTCCATGACCATAGGCCCATCGAAACCAATATCGTCCAGGGCTTGCTTGATCTCCCCCCAGGGAATCCGTCCGGTACCAGGCATCTTCCTGTTTGTTTCCCCCAGATGGAATGCGGCGAGGTACGGACCGATCCGCCGAATCGCATCACCGAAGGAATCCTCCTCGATATTCATGTGGAACGTATCCAGCAGGATACGGCACGCCGGATGGTCGACCTGCCGTACGTAGGCCAACGCCTCGTGGCTATCGTTCACGATGAACTGTTCGAACCGGTTCAAGACCTCGACATTCAACAGTACCCCCCGTTGTGCTGCATAGGGGGCCAATTCGCGCATGCTTTTCACACTCTGGTCCCAAAAAGGCTGTTTGGAGTCCATTCCCGCCGGCATGCTCGCAGGCCAGTATCCGTGGATGGTGCCCCCGATCATCCCACCGCCCATGGTGGCGACAGCGTCGATCATACGTTGCATGAAATCGAGACCCTTCCGCCTGACCGATTCGTCCAAGGAGGCGACATCGAACGGCTTTTGCAATCCGATCCCGTAGGAAAGGGTCAAGCCCTCGTCGTCGGCCATGGTTTTCAAATCCCGTTGCTTGCCCGCATCAAGGGTAACGATCGTGCCACCATTCAACTCGAGCTGGTCGAAGCCCAACTTGCCGACCTTCCGAATGAACGGAGCGAAATCGACATCCCATTCATGTGTCCAAAATGCGTAATAGATTCCTACCTTCCTCACAGATACACCTCCACCTCAAGTTCCCAACATCCCGTGCACTACCGTCCGGGATGTATCGATATCGATATCACCTGTCGCCACCGCACCAATCAACGCGGATCCAAATCCGGCACCATCGTCGACTTGCGCAATACTGGCAGGCATGTCGAATACCCGGTTCAAGGATTCGCTGAACAGCTGGTTCTTGCGTACCGAGCTGCCGGTCGCGACAATCCGGGATACTGACGAAAACACATCCGCCGCATCGGCACTGAACGCCTGCAATTCGCCGATGATCCCATCTACTGTGGATCCGACCAGATTGCCCAACGTGAAGTTGTCCAACCCGATATTCCGAACCGAGCCCCGTATGGTGGGATCCTTTCGTGTTCCATTCAACCGTGTATCCACAACCAGGGGGTCTCCACCGGTTGATGCGACCGCCGCCAGTTTCATGAGATCGAACACCTCTTCGTCCGTTATCGAAACTTGCGCCGCCTGGTAAACCGACATGAGAAACTTCTGTAGTGTCTCATAGGCCTTTCCGGCGGTAAGTGTAGCACCCACATGCAGATAACCCTGCCCCAGGAAGGGACGCAGCTCCATCGAATCGGGGCAGACCGGGGATTGGCTGAACAGGGATATCTGTCCGCTGGTTCCCAAGCTGATCAGGGCGGAGGATTCCCAGCGCGAGACCATACCGAAGAAACCGGCCTGGTTATCACCCACCGGGAAGGTCACGGGTATGCCTTGTGCGGTATGCCCGGCAATCGCGAACGGTTGGCTTGCCTCGAGAAAACGGTGTCCAGCATTCCCGAAGACTTCCCGCAACACAGTTGGATCGAATTCGGACGAAACCGGATCGAACGCACCGTATGTTCCAAGACAACTCGGATCGGAACAGGTGGAAAGAGAACCCGTCAACCGGTTGGCGATGTACTCGAGTATCCCGCAGAACCCGACCGAACCCTCGGGAACTTTCCCCAGCCGGCGGTTCGCATAATGGGCAAGCAATCCATATCCGGAAGGCAACAGGATACCGGTTTCCTCGAACAACGCATCCTGGGAGGTCTTTCCACCGACCGGCACCATTGCCCGCTGGTCGAGCCAGGTATAGAGTGGGGACACAGCCTTTCCCACCGCATCGTAGTAGACGATTCCGTGGACTTGTCCGGTAATGGAAATCGATCCGATCGGCTTGTCGATGCGCGAAAGCAACGAATAGACCGATTGTTCTATCGCATGGGAATCTTGGGCGTATGCAAAGGACTCGCCGGTCGGGATCCGTTTGTTCGGAACCGACTGGCTCCGGGGTACAGCAGTCTCTCCGAGGTCCAGGACCGTCGTGGTGATATTCGTAGTCCCGATATCGATTCCGACATGTACATTGTGCTTCATGGCAAGGCTCCTGTAATTTAGTCCGACTCGGAACCGTACCTGGTCGAGCGTCGGATGATTAGGGTACCGGGAAAACGGACCGTCCTGAAAGGCCGATGGGGATGCTTGACCCGGGCCAACATCAACCTGACCGCTTCCTGGCTGATCAATTCGGTGGGTTGGGAAATGCTGGTCAATGGAGTTCGTATCTGCGACAGATAGCTCAAATTGTCGAATCCGGCCACCACCAGATCCCTGGGAACAGCCACTTCGAGGCTTCGGAGCGTATCAAGCAGGGTGATCGCAGTCCCGTCGTTCGAGCAGAGGATTCCCTGGGCACCACGGGAAATGATGGACCGGACTGCAATCGGATCCCTCGGGTCGGCCTGATGGAAAACCAGGGAATCGATCGGTAGACCGCAATCGAACAGTGCTTCCCTAAATCCGATCTGCCGCAATTTGATGGTCTTGGCCGACATGGGTGGTGAGAGGAAATGGATATTGCGGATGTTCTGTTCGATCATATGCCTGGTTACGATGTAACTCGCCTGCACATGGTCCAGACTGACCAGGTCATGGTGGCTTTGTTTGGGAAATTCCACCACATCGGAGTCGATCAGGACCACGGGGATCTGGGCATGTGTGAACGTCTCGAGGATATATTCGTTGACCGTTGTACTGAGAGGCGAATATTCGATGGGAGAGAAGAAGACCCCGTCGACCTGTAGTTCCACATATTTGGCGCAAATCTTCCGCACCTCATCCATAAGCGTAGGGGAATTCGGCATGACCGTACCACCCCAGACAAGGGAGCAGTTGCTCTGTGCCAGTATCCGGGTCACCTCGTTGCAGATGATATCGAACACATAGTTCACCCCAAGCCCGGGAAAGACGATCCCGAACAACGACGTTCTGATGGTTGGTATTTCGGTGGTTTGGGAAATGCTGAGTCCCTTCTCCGTGAGAAAGGAACCGGCTCCCTGTCGTTGCACAACCAGGCCATCGGCAACCAGCACCTCCAACGCCTTGCGCAACGTTGGTCTGGAACAGGCGTAGAACGCCGACAACTCGGTTTCGGATGGAAGTCGTTTCGATCCATTGAACTCCCCGGAATAGATCCGATATTTGAGATCATCATATATGGCATCGCTTTTGATTGTTTTCAAGACGGCCTTCTCCCGATTCCATACTAGACGAGCTGCATGGGGTTGTCAAATAAAAATGCAAGGATTTTTACATAACCTATACAGATATTATTACAACTGCTTTACAAGTATAGCCAGTCAAGCCGATCGGATATGCCGGCATCGGTACGGCATCCCATAGAGGATCCGCCATGCCTTCTTCAGACCGCACCTCCCTGATGGGCTTACATACGGGAATAGGGTTTTACTACCAAAAGATAGGGAATACAGAGCAACGATGCGGCAACTGCCATGGCCACGAAGGCGGTAGGGATCGACCAAGTATCGCCGATTGCTCCCACGGCAGGAAATACCACGATCATGAACAGGCTGAAGGCCATGCTCTGAAACGAGAGGATCGTCGCCCGCTGTGCGCTGGGTATGAGCCTGTTGATATACGTCCCGACCGCTGTGATCAGGATCCCCTCCACACACCCCACCAGGATGAAGAACACCTGACCGAAAGGGGTTGTAGCGACTCCCCACAGGCAGAACAGCATCAACAACGGCATGAGCGTCAATACTCCACGTTCACCGATGCGTTGTTCGATTTTCGCAGCCTTGACCGCTGTGATTCCCGCGACCACCGCGTTTGCGGCGAAAACCAAACCGATATCGAATTCCGTCCATCCCAGGGCTATCCAATGGTTCTGCAAGTAGAAGAATTGCACGGTTATCAAACAGAACAACAATTCGGAAAATACGATGAAGAACGCGATCCGTCCCCGCTTGCGCATGATGGCGAGGCTTTCGACCAGTTGCAGACGCATCGACTTGCCGATTTTTCCGAGCAAGCCCCCGTGCTCCCCGAAGGCTTCATGCCGCTCGATATGCGGCTCCCGGAACAAGAATGCGCACACCGCGGCCGCAGTAAAAAACCCCATCGACAAACCGAATACGGCGGCATATGAGCGCAATGCGAGATATCCTCCGACCGCGAAAGCCACGATCAACGTAGCCTGATACACAAGTTCCTGCTTTCCCGCGACCTTCATGTACTTGTGTTCCCTACCATCGAGCAGCAACGAATCGTATACCAAGGCATCGCCAGCACCCGATTCCAAATTGTTGCCCAAGGCCGTGGCCACGAATGCGATTGCCTGGAAAGGAAAACTGCGTGCGTAGAACATGATCGCCAGACTGGCGACCGAGACCACCCTTCCCGCTATTCGGCTGACCTTCCTTCCCCATAGGTCGGCCACCACACCGGTAGGGACTTCCATGAGGAAACTGGTAATATGGTAGATACCTTCGAGAATTCCCAGCTGGACCAGGCTGAAACCGCGGGAAGCGAGGTAGATCATCCACAGTCCATGGGTCAGGTTCATGGAACCGAGCGATACGTAGAGATAATTCAAACCGATGTTCCGACTGTATCGCTTCACCCCTTCCTCCTGTGGCAGCCCGTTATTGTAATCCCACCCTGCGGCGAAGGCAAGCGGTTCGGCCCGGCTTGGCAGGGAAACCCGTCTTGGGGTACTGTTGGTGAGGAGGTACCGCAATGATCGTTCCCTACAGAGACCACCGACCCGACATCGAACAAGCCGCATATATCGCACCGAGTGCCGATATCATCGGAAATGTGGCCCTGGGAGCAGACTGCTCGGTATGGTTCAATGCTACTATCCGCGGGGATATGGCCCCGATCACCATTGGCAGCGGTACCAATATCCAGGACAACGCCGTGGTGCATGTGAACGACGGCATGCCCACCGTGATCGGTGAAGCGGTTACCATAGGACATGGGGCGATCATCCATGCCTGTACCATTGGCGACAGGTGTCTGGTCGGCATGGGTGCGATAATCTTGGATGAAGCGGTGATCGGGGACGAATGCCTGGTCGCGGCCGGCGCGTTGGTCCCACCCCGCAAACAGTTCCCGCCACGATCGCTTATCGTCGGTTCCCCCGCAAAGGTCGCCAGGTCGCTGACCGACCGGGAAGTGGCGGACTTGCTGGGAAATGCACGCCACTATGTGCAGAGCGGCAAGGAATATGCTTCCCAGAACCCTTGACAAGTCGTTTTACAACTTGAGGGCTGTATAGGCCTGTGAATTTATAACTAAGCGTAAGCCAAAAGCGCGGAAGGCTCGTCTATCATGCCAAGCACATGCTCCACCGGTGGCGCCTCATGGCCCCGGGAAAATCCGAAACCCCAATCGACACCGACGAAATCGACCCCGATAGCCAACGCTCCATCCAAATCGTGGGGAGTATCCCCAACCATCAGAACGTGTTCGAGGTCGGTTTCGCCCAATCGCGATAGGGCGCTGGTAATGATATCGGCCTTGCTCAACGTCCCCGCCAAATCGGCACCCGAGACAATGGAAAAATATTGGGAAAGGCCGAAATGTTCGAGGATAGTCGCGGCCAACGGTTCCAGTTTCAATGTGGCCACGCCAAGGATGATTCCCTGCCCCTTCAATTTCTCCAACAGCCCGGGTATTCCGGCATACACCTGTGCCTGGAACATGGCTCCGTCATTGGCATACTTGGCCCGGTAAATTTCGCAGGCCTTGGGAATGATGGACTCTTCAAGCCCACAGGCAACCCGAAAGCAGGCAGCCAGGGGTGGACCGACGAATTTCCGCAATTGGGATGCGGGCAGAGTCTTCATACCAAGGACTTCCATGGTATGGTTGGCCGTAGCAAAAATCCCTGGGGAAGTATCCAACAGGGTTCCATCCAAATCGAACAATATGATAGATCGCATGCAGCGACCATAGAATATTTGGCGGTTTTTCACAAGATGCATCAGCGTCGGCGGCGATGGATCAACTTCCTTCTTGCACCATTTCCCAATATTCCCATCAAGACCATTGCCAGGCAGAGGAATTTCAACGTGGTCGCGGCACTCACCACCAAGGGCATCCAGGAGGATTGCAGCGGATACATCAACAGCATCACATCTATCCAGATGTTCTCCAGCAAGTCCATCAGGCCGGCAGCCAATGCAAGGTTCGGCAACACGATTCCACCACCACCGATGCGCAAGGCAAACTGTCGCAGCAAGGGATAGAAGAATAGGATGAACAGATAGTCGATGAGATGGAACACCAGGTACCCATCTCGTCCACCGGCGACTTGCCGTTCGATATCCTGCCAGACGAGCGAACTGTCGAAGCGGATCTTCAAGTCTATGACATGTTCCATGGCGATAGGCAACATGCCGAATACCTTGGTGACCATAAGCACGTACAATGCGACCACAATGACGGATCGCACTACCATCGGCCTACGTACCAAGCGGTGAAGCAATTCCCTCTGTTGTTCCATGGAACCTCCGTTGCACCAGTATAGCCTCCCCACATTCCGTTGGCAATCCAATCGGACGCATGCTATGCTGGAAGGAACAGTACGGGAGGAACAGGGGCATGCGATATATCCGTTTCGAACATAAGGGCACTATCGGGTATGGAATTGTGGAGGATGGTCGGGTGATGTTCATGGACGGCTCCCCATTCTCCGAGTATTCGTTGACAGGAACATCCGCAGCACTTGGGGAGGTGGGCTTGCTCAGCCCGTGCGTGCCGACCAAGGGAGTCTGCATCGGTTTGAACTACCGTGACCACGCAGAGGAAGTGCATGCCGCTATCCCGACCAGTCCGGTGGTATTCATAAAGCCATCGGGTTGCGTCATTGGACCTGGACAACAAATCGTCTACCCGCCGCTTTCCAAACGGGTCGACTACGAGGCGGAACTGGCGATCGTTATCGGCCGTACCGCTTCAAAAGTCAGCGAAGCCGACGCCCATTCGTACATACTCGGGTATACCTGCGCCAACGATGTGACCGCCCGGGACCTGCAACCGCACGAAGGCCAGTGGACTGTAGCCAAGGGGTTCGACACCTTCCTGCCACTCGGGCCGGTGATCACCGACGAAGTCGACCCGACCGCTCTCAAGATAACAAGCCGGTTGAACGGAACCGTGTGCCAAAGCTCGAACACACGGAACCTGATCTTCGGGTGCACCTACCTGGTCAGTTACCTGTCGCATATCATGACCCTTTACCCGGGCGATGTCATCCTCACGGGGACACCATCGGGTATCGGGCCGATGCAACCGGGCGACACGATAGAAGTGGAGATCGAAGGAATCGGTATCCTGCGGAATACCGTTACCTGCTGACCCCGCGTTTGAACAACTTCTGCTTGAACAGGCTGGAGACGATGGTAAAGATCGCCAGGGCCAGGAACACAACCGTGATCGGACGGTTATAGAGGAACGACATGTCCCCGTCGAACATGATCAGTGCCCTCCGGTAGTTGGTTTCGGCCATAGGTCCCAGGATAACCGCCAGGACGATGGGAGAAACGATCACATCGGCTTTCAGCATGAGATATCCGATGATGCCGAACACGATGGTGACGAAGACGTCGAAAATACTATTGTTCATCGAATACGATCCGACCACCGAAAGGGTGAGCACAACGGGAACGATAATCTGTTTCGGAACGCTCAGCGCCTTCACGAAGAACCGGATCCCGGCGAGCCCGATGATGCCCATGAAAATGTTCGCGAGCAACATGATGGCGAAAATACTGTTGACGATATCCGACTGCTGGGTGAACAACAAGGGCCCGGGTTGGAGTCCCATGATGATCAAACCACCCAACAATACCGCGGTATTGGAGTCTCCGGGGACTGCCAGGGACAGCAACGGAATCATCGCACCACCGGTGCTCGCATTGTTGGCGGCTTCGGGAGCTGCGATTCCCTTCAACTCTCCCGTACCGAAGCGCTCATCCTTCTTCGCGTTGCGCTTGGCTTCGTTGTATGCGGTGAATGCGGCGATATCGCCACCTGCACCTGGGACAGCACCGATAAAGGCTCCCATGAGTGCCGATTTGATAATGGTCGGCAGTATGCTGAGGAACTCCTTGAAGTTGATCAGCTTGCTGTGGACACCTTTCAGGATCGTCTTTTCCTTGAACATCGATTCCATTTCGACAAAACATTGCGGAAGTGCGAACAGACCGACCATAAGTGGTATGAATGCGACCCCACTGAGCAGCTCGGTGCGTCCGAAGGTAAACCGGGGAATCGCCGAAATCGGGTCCAACCCTATCGAAGCGATGATCAATCCGAAAAAACCGGCCATAAGGCCCTTCACGATATTCTTGTTGGATATGCTTGCGATGATGGATAGTCCGAACACGGCGAGAGCGAAAAATTCGGGAGCGGCGAACCGCAAGGTGAATTTGGCAAGGATCGGCGCTATGGTGATCAGCAGGAGTACGCTGATGACACCACCGATCGAGGATGACAATGTGGATGTCGCCAAAGCCTTGCCGGCCTGGCCCCGTTGTGCCAGGGCATAGCCGTCGAACGTAGTCGCCGCCGCCGAAGGTGTTCCGGGAGTATTGATGAGTATCGCTGTGATGGATCCTCCGTAGATTGCGCCACAATAGACGCTCAACAGGAGAGCGAAGCTCATTTTTGCTTCCATACCGAAAGTTACGGGTAGCAATACCGCCATTGCCATGGTCGATGTGAGACCTGGCAACGCACCGATGGTGATACCCGAAACCACCCCGAAAATCATGAGGAGAAACACCATGGGATTGCTGAACACAGACATGAGACCTTGCATAAGGTTACTAAACATATAACACCTCAGTAGAATAGTAGGCCGCTGGGTAGCGGAATATTGAGTACATTTTGGAACATGAAGTAGATGAGCAACGGGGCCACGATCGGTTCTACAATCAGGACCACCTTGTTCTTGACCTTGAAATAGAACAGGAAGGCCACATTCATCGCAACCATCGCAATGATGAATCCGAGGAAAACCATCAGGACCACGGAGAGGAACAGTATCAACAGGCCGATGCCGACCATCTTGAGGTTACCGGGCTCGAACATCTTCTTCCGGTCTTCCTTCTTCTCTGTGCGTGCCTCATGGAAATTCGTGGCGATCAGGATTGTACTCAAGACGATGATCCCATAACTCAACATCCGGGGAAACATGGGTGTACCCATAGTCAGCGGCTGGCTCTCGGAAACGGGAATCCCTGCCGATAGGACCAGCACCAAGGCCGCGAACAGGATAAAAAACAAAGCCACTATGATATTAATTCTTGCCATATACCTACCTTCTCACATAGATAATGCGATACCTTGCGGTTTGACGCAAGGTATCGCTTGAATCCAACAGTACTTATTTCGACAACATCTTTGTGGTCGCGACATCCTGCTCTTCCATGAAGGTCCAGAAATCGGCGCTTGACTTGAAGTCGATGTTGAAAGCTGCCTTCTTCATGAAGTCCTTGAAGCCCTGTTCGTTGGCGGCTTTCGTGAAGGCGTCTTCAAGAATGGCGATGACTTCCTTCGGAGTTCCCTTGGGAGCGGCAAGACCTCTCCACGAACCCATCTGTGCATCGATTCCCAATTCTTTCAAAGTAGGCACATTGGGGACCGCATCGAGTCTCTTCTCGGACATGACTGCGAGAGGAATGAGTTCGCCGGCATCGATCTGGCCCTTGGCTTCTCCGACGTTCACAATCGCGAAGTCGACGTGGCCGCCGAGAACCGCAGGAACACGCTCAGCTGCACCACCATACGGAATATCCTGGTGGATGACGCCTGTCTGGGCTTGGATGGTCAACAGATAGAAGTTGGGGTTCTCTCCACCGGATTTGTACGAATCGTCGTTCAACATTTCGACAACGTCCAGGTTGGCGTTTTTCTTGGCGACGACAATCGTTCCCGGATCGTTGTTGAACATGAGGATCGGCTCGAATTCCTTGTATCCGACTGGGCTCAAGTTCATGATCGAGAGATTGACGATATTGGGTGCGAACATGGTGAGGGTATATCCGTCGGGACGTGCCTTCGCAGCTTCTGCCCAGCCGACCGCTCCACCACCACCAGTCTTGTTGATGATTGTGATGGGTTGTCCCAAATGGGGTTCCGCAAACTGTGCGATAGCACGGGCTACAGCATCCGTTCCGCCACCGGCCGCGTAGGGGACGATGATCTGGATATTTCTTTCAGGAAATGCCGATTCTTGTGCTCCACTGGCGAACACAGATACAGAAACAAGCGCGAGACAGATGAAAAGAACTAACAATTTTCTCATGATTCCGCTCCTAATAATTTTTTTGGATTCTATGAATCCTTTTCCTCGATATGACCACAGCAACCCTGTGATCCCTTTTGCAGACATACCGTCTACAGATTCGAACCGTTTGAAAAACCTCTCCATTAACGATGCATACCTCCTTTTCGTGTGGCAGGACCGGCATTCCGGTGATGCCTGGATGAATGGTATCTCCCCCTACGTTCCCTGCTCTCACTCGGTAATGGACCAATAGTAATTGTTCCGCTACCCTCGTTTCGTTGGGGAATCAAACAGGGTGGCGATTCCCCCTTCCCTCCAATACCGATTGGATATTGTCTATCGCCATGCCGAGCATGGTCAGGATCGCTTCTTTCGTAGCTGCCCCGATGTGGGGAAGAATGATGAACCGTTCATCTTCCAAAAATGGTGAATCGAACGGAGGCTCCTTCTCGAACACATCGGTAGCCACCTGGGAAACCTGGCCGGATTGGACCGCATCGTACAACGCTGCCTCATCTGCGATACCGCCCCTGGCCATGTTCAACACATATACGCCCCGTTTTGTCTTCGCCAGGAATTCGGCATTGACGACATGACGTGTCGAGGGGAGAAGCGGAAGATGGATGGAAATAAAATCCGATTCCGCGGCGATTTCATCCAACGAAGCATAGGTGACTCCATACTCCTTGGCCATCTCTTCGTTCGGGAAGGCATCATAGGCGAGGATCTGTACACCAAAAGGTTGCAGATACCGGGCCAATTGCTTGCCGACGTTGCCGAAACCCAACAGTCCGACACACTTTCCACGCAATTCGAATCCGACCTCGGGTGCCCATATCTTGTTGCGAAGGTTGTTGCACAGGTTTTGCGTATTCCGAGCCATACCCAACATAAGGCCGAGTGTGAGCTCGGCGACAGCATTGCTATTGGATCCGGGACAATTGGATACTTCGACCCCATACTTGCGTGCCGCCTCGCGGTCGATGTTGTCGACTCCGACTCCAAGCTTGCTCACCGACTTCAGCTTCTTTCCAGCTGCGAAAACAGCTTCGGTCACCCTCTCCAAATTGATTACATATCCGTCGACGTCTGCGACCGCCTCGCAAACCGCCTGCTCTCCCATCGGTTCATCCCGGTAAACGGTCTTGAACGAATAGCCCACATCCTGCGCGCGCTGCGCCAGATAGGGAGAGACGATTTCCTTGAGGTCGGTCGGTAGTACAATCAGAATTTCCTTAACAATCATATAACATCCCCATATTTCCTTTAATTTCCAAACCCTGTTGCTATTCAGGACCATCTGACAAGATTTAAACGTTTAACACTCAAATTTTAATCGTTTAACTCTTACACCAAATAAAACAACTACTTTTCCCTGTTAAACTTGGATCAACACCCGCATGATTTACGAACCACCAATTCAGGTTCGAAGGCGATTGTCCGGGAAGGTTCTTGCCCCCGGCTCTTCACCAGGCCGATGATCATTGCCCCGATTGCCTGTCCCATCTCGTACATCGGATACCGCACGACCGAAATCGGCGGATCCACGATTGTCGCCCACTGGGTATCGTCATATCCCAGGAATGCGATATCGGCAGGAATCCGATACCCGGCATCCTTGAGGTACTGGAACGCTCCCAGTGTCAGCGCATTGTTGCTGGTGAAGACCGCATCGGGTTTCGGGGAGCGGTCCATCAGCTCCTTCATCCCCTGGTAGCCTTCGGCAACGGTAAATTCCCTGATGCTTATATAGTTGGAATCGACCTCACGACCACTTTCCAGCAAAGCTTCCTTGTAACCGAACAACCGGTCGCGCCCGACATTCAAGTGTTGGGGTCCAGCCAAAATCGCTACCCTCTTGTAATCATGTCCGATCAGGTGGGTAGTGCCGACATACGCCGCCTTGAAGTTCTTGACCTGCACCTTGTTGTATTGGTCGGAGACGGGAACGCGGTTGAAGAAAACCAGCGGCGTATCGATATTCTCGAAATGCGACTCCTCGCTTCCAGCCAGCGATACCATGAGGCCCTCGATCCGACGGCTGAGCAGGACCCGAAGATTCTCACGCTCGAGGTTCGAGTCGGAATTGGTCTCGCACAAGATCAGGTTGTAGCCGTTTTCGGCAAGGGAATCCTCGATTCCCCGAACCACCGGGGGAAAGAACGGGTTTGCGATATCGGAAATCAGCAGCCCGATCAATTTCGTGTCCTGCATTTTGAGACTCTTGGCAAGATTGTTCGGAATATAATCGAGCGATTCGATAACGTCGAGAATTTTCCGCTTGGTCCCTTCGCTCACATTTTTCGTATTGTTGATCACATTCGAAACGGTGGCAGTCGATACTCCGGCAATTGCGGCTACATCCTGCATCGTGGGCTTTTTCTTCACATCAACTCCCCTATCGCTTCGTGTTAATCGTTTAAATCGATTGTAAGTCGGGAATTTTCAGTTGTCAAGGAATATTTTCATCTATTTTTCCCACCGCTCACACTGACGGAAAAAGCGTCCCGCTGGATTGGTAACGTGCGGTATCAAGCAGAAATGCAAACGGCAGGATCGTTTCCAATCCTGCCGTCTGTCCAAGATATCCCGGTCCATCTGTGTGAACCGACCTGTCTGGGAATCTATTTGGAGCTGCCTTTCATAGTATCACCGAGACTGAAGTAGATCGCACCTACATCCTTGTCGCCGTATCCGGCTTCATCGGCCGCATGGAAACTCTCCGTAAGGGCATCGAGGATCGGGAATCCACCGACCGATGCGAACAGGTCCCTGTTGTAGCGAAGATCCTTGTATGCGAGTCCGAGGGCAAAGTTCACGTCGAACTTGTCCTGCATGATCCGGCTCATCATCATATTGAAGCCCCAACTGTTGCCACCGCTACTGCCGATATATTCGTTTACCGCTTCACGTGACACACCCATCTTCTCCATCAGGATATCCACGCCGGCTGTCGCGGCCTGACTCAGGATAGCAAGGAAATTGTTCATCAGCTTGACTGCATTCCCGCTGCCATGGCCTCCCGCATACACGATTTTTGCAGAGATCCTCTCGAGCAATGCCCGATGCTTCTCCAAGACTTCCTTCTTGCCGCCAACAACAAGCTTGATCGTACCTTCGTCCGCCTGTAGTGGTCCACCGGTCATGGGTGTATCCAACATCTCGATTCCGAGTTCCTCCAACTTCGCCGCAACGACTCTGGTCGAATCGGGGTGCGCCGTGGAGAAGTCCAGGACGCATCCGACCTTCCTGTCGGCACAAGCGGTGAGACCGGAAGCACCGAGAAGAGTCTTTTCAACCGTAGGAGAATCTGGCAGGCACGTGACCAATATATCGGCAGATGCGAAGACCCGCTGAATATCCCCGGTCAATTCCACGTCGGCATCCCTCAGGTATTTCACCACTTGGTCGGCTTCGTCTATCTTCCGTTTGTACACCAGGACAGCATATCCGGCCTTCTTGAGATTCTTGGCAATCCCCTTCCCCATCGCTCCCGCACCTATCACTCCAATTGTTTGCATGGTATCTTCTCCTCATTCCATTGTGGTCCATGTCGATCGATGTCTGCCATATGAAGGCACACTGATATACAAGACCCGTTCATTCCAAAATACAGCAAAAACCAAATCATTTACAGTGGCATCGGCATGTGACATCCATACCGTGGGGATTCATCGGGTCACCGATACAGGTTTCCAACCTTTCGTCGAAAATGCTATCCGCTCCCCGTTCCGTCGGTCGAACCGGGATAGTTTACAAGTTACCATTCGCCTTCCGGCCGATTTCCCATTTGTGGAGAGTCTGGGGAATCGCGATGCCACTTTAACGCACAGGATAATCGTTTAACCTAATATATCAAATTTGAAGAGGGTAATTTATTGACTTGTAAAATATGTCATACTCAACCCTATTCCTATTCAATAATAGGATTTGGTTAAAATTTAACCAAATATTTTTCTTGACTGGTGGGGATATGGCTCCTAGGATGCTTAGTAGGTGATAACCGTTTAACCAATCGAAAGGAGGCACGATGAAGTCGTCGATTAAAGAAGTTGCACACCTCGCGGGTGTATCTGTTGCGACAGTTTCATATGTGCTCAATGGAACCAAGAAGGTCCGTCCCGAGACGGAAAAACGGGTCATGGATGCCGTCCAGAAGTTGAACTACCAGATCAATCCGTTGGCACGCAACTTCCGCAAGGGTGAATCGAAGCTCATCGGATTTGTGGTGTGCGACCTTTCCAACTACTTCTTCCAGGATGTCGCACATGGTTTGGAGACCCAGTTGGCGAAGCACGGCTACCGATTGATCCTCATCGATTCCAAGGAGGAGAAGTCGATCGAGATGGAGAACGTGCGCAACCTCCTGGCCAGTTCTGTCGATGGTCTGGTCATTGCCCCCACAACCGAGGACTGCTCGTACTTGAAGTTCATGCTGGCCAACCACCCCATACCTGTCGCCTTCGTCGACCGCAAACCGATCGGGTTCGAAAGCGACATGGTCCTTTCGACGAATGAGGATGGCGCATACGAAGCTGTGAAGCATCTGATCGCCAAAGGGCATCGGGAGATCGCGTTCGTCGGATCGCGGCTCGATTCCACCATGGCGGAACGGGCCGAGGGATACCGGAAGGCCTTGCGGGAAGCAGGCATTCCGGTGAATGCCAACTATATCCGCTTCGGTGACAGCCTATCGGTGTCGCAAAGGGACCACCGCCACGGGGCCGTCTACAAACATACCCTGGACTTGCTCACCAAACACGATATCACCGCACTGTTCTCCGGCAATACATTGGCTACAGTGGGTGCCTTCACGTGTCTCATGGAACTGAATATCAAGATTCCGCAGGATATCGCGTTCATAACCTTCGACGATTCGTTTTGGTTCACCATGACCACTCCCGCTCTGACAGCCATCTCGCAATATCCCGATCAGATCGGTGATGTCGCGGGGAAGATGATATGCGAACGGCTGGTGGATTTCCGCAATGGAGTCGACAGGCCACACCAATTGCAGCGGATCGCGACGCAAATGATCATACGCGGTTCTTGTTGAACTATCGGTTGAAACCGGTCCGTACGGACTGGAATATCATAAGGAGGGAACATATGAAAAGGAATGCATTTGTTCTGGTTTTGATTGTCTCGTTCCTCGCAATAGGTACGATGGCATTCGCCGGCGGTGCTCAGGAAGCATCGGGTCCGGTTACCATCAATATTGCACTGGCGAACAATCCCATCTCCCAGGCCATGGCCAAGCTCGTTCAGAGCGAGTACAAGGCGGAGGGAGTTGTCGTCAACGTATCGGTCTTGCCCGAAAACGACCTGCGCCAACGATTGACCACCGAGGCCTCGACCGGTGGAACGACGTACGACATCTTCTACATCGGCCCCTACGAAGCCCAGACTTGGGCCCGCAACGGCTGGCTGGAAAACCTGGAACCGTACTTCGACAAGCTTTCGTCTGAGAAGGCCGCATGGTACGATCGCGACGACCTGATCAAGGGTATGGCCGATTCGCTCGCACTCGACGGCGAAGCATTTGGTCTGCCGTTCTACGGTGAAAGCTCCTTCATCATGTACAACAAGGAATTGTTTGCACAGAAGGGTCTCACCATGCCGATGGAACCGACTTGGGACCAGATCTATGAACTTGCCAAGAAGATCCACGATCCATCCAAGGGAATCGTCGGCATGACCATGCGCGGCGCTCCCGGTTGGGGAATGAGCGGAGCACCGTTCGTGACCATGGTCAACGCATTTGGTGGCCGTTTCTACGATATGGATTGGAATGCGACTGTCGACACACCGCAACAGCGTGGTGCATGGCAGATGTACAAGAATATCCTTCGTGAAGCTGGACAGGCCGACATCCTCTCCTACACCTACAACGAGTGTATCGCCCTCATGGCGTCCGGAAACGCAGGTATCTATTACGACGCGACTTCCATCGCTCCTCCACTCGAAGCGGCCGATTCCAAGATCAAGGGAAAAGTCGGTTACGTGATGGCACCCCACCAGGCACTCAAGTCCAACACCGCATGGTTGTGGAACTGGTCCATGGGAATCAACCCGAAGTCTTCCGCTGCCAAGAAAGCCGCAGCCTTCGACTTCATGCTCTGGGCAACAAGCAAGGACTATGTGAAGAAGACCGTCGATCTCGATCCGACCGGCTCCAGCACACCACCTGCTTCCCGCTCGTCCACGTATGAACTCCCTGTCTATGCAAAGGCACCATACGCATCCATGACCCTCAAGACCTTGGAAGGTATGGACTTCACCAAGCCGACTCTGGAACCTGTTCCCTATGTCGGACTGCAGTACATCGCTATTCCTGAATTCGCCGATGCAGGAACCAAGATGACCGAATATCTCGCCGACTATGTGGTCGACAAGATTTCCCTCGACGAAGCAATCCGAAAGACCCAAGAAGTCTTCGAACAGGTTGCAATCGACGGTAACTACAAGAAGTAGCCGGTCTTCCCTTTCGGGGGAATCGCATAATCGTCCGGAGTCCCCACACGGGGGCTCCGGAAACTGTGTCCTATGGAAATAACCTTATGAAAACACGAAAGACTGAATACAGATTCTTGATGCCAGCCATAGTAGTGGTCGCTATCATGACGCAATTTCCATTCCTGCTCACGGTGATCTTCTCCACATTGCGTTGGAATCTTTCCCGGCCCGACCTGCCGCGCACCTTCAACGGATTCGACAACTACCTGTACTTCTTGAAAATCGAATCCTTGCAGCACATACCTGAATTCTACAGCATCCTTTGGCAAACGGTATTGATCACCGGAGTGACGCTGCTGCTCTGCTCAGTGGTCGGATTCATCCTGGCACTGTTGCTGGACCACGAGATTCCCGGCGTGAATATCGCCAGGACACTCATGTTGGGACCTTTTTTCGTCATGTCCACAGCAAGCGGTGTCATTTGGAAGACAACCATCTTCAACACCACGTTCGGCTGGTACGGAGTCATAGCCAAAGCGTTGGGTGCCACTCCCGTCGATTTGGTAAGCTACCATCCCATTGGAGTGATAATCGTCCTCTTCACGTGGCAATGGATGCCGTTCTTCATATTGGTACTGTTGGCCGGACTGCAGGGAATTCCGCAGGATCTGGTCGACAGCATGCGCATCGACGGAGTCAGTTGGCTACAAGGGGTATTCAAGATCAAACTGCCGCTGATCATGAACCACATGCGTGTCGCGATCATGCTCGGGTTGGTATTCTTGATCAAGGAGTTCGGATTGATCCTCGTCACCACCGCAGGTGGACCAGGAACCAGATCCTACACCCTCCCCTACGCAGTGTACATGCAGGTCTTCAGTGCCAACAACGTTGGCCGCGCGAGCGCCTTGGCCGTCATGACAGTCGTGTTGACCCTGATCCTGGTCAATCTGCTGTACCGGTCCATAGTCAAGCGCAACGCCCGATATAGCTGATCAAGGAGGTACCCGGCATGTCAGAAAGAACACTAGTACAAGTACAGAGAACCATAAGGATGCGACATTTGTGGAAAAAGGTCCTTATGACGGCTCTCGTCTATGGAATCGCCATCGCCTATTTCTTCCCGATCCTCTACATGTTCCTCTCGGGATTCAAGACCGAACAACAGGCGGTCATGCCTGCCATCTTCTTCAAACCGACTCTCGAGACCTATAGGAAGGTCCTCAGCGACCCGACCATGTACCAGTACCTGCGCAACTCCCTGTTCCAGGTGCTTGTGGGAACCGGAGTCAGCCTCCTGCTTGGAGTTCCCGCATCGTTTGCGCTGGTCTTCGGACGGTTGAAGCATCCTGAATCGAACGGCAAGTTCTATCTCTGGTTCATCACCACCATCCTGCTGCCACCGGTCGCAGTGTTGATACCGCTGTTCACCTGGTACCAGCAGTTGAATCTGATCAATACGCCGTACGGTCTCATGATGGCCTATGTAGGATTCCACACTCCGATCGTCGTATGGATGGTCCACTCCTTCTTCTCCGATCTTCCGGGAGAGATATTCGAGGCCGCGGAAATCGACGGATGTTCGAAACTCCAACAACTTACCCGCATTGCGATTCCATTGGCTCGGACAGGTATCATCTCCGCCGGATTGCTCGTAGCGGTATTCATTTGGAACGAATTCTTCCTCGGGTTCAATCTGACCGGAAATCCGACGGCAACACTTCCCGTCTACATGTCCCGGTTCAGGGAACAACAGGGCATGTTCGTCGCCCAGCTCTCGGCATCGTCGACCATAGCGGTATTACCCGCAATCATCCTTGGATGGATGACCCAGAAGGCATTGGTGAAAGGTCTCACCATGGGAGCGGTCAAGGGATGACAACGGCGATCCTGGTATTCGATATCGGTACCACAAGTGTCAAGGCTGCCCTATTCGACGATTCGGGCAACCCAATAGCCTCCGCATCGGTACCGTACGAAACCGAATATCCGCAGTCCGGTTGGGCCCAACAGCATCCGAATCGGTTCTGGGAAGCCGCGGTCGCTGCTTCGAGGACGTTGATGCAACGTTGTGCGGCAACAACCTCCACGATCGTTGCGATCGGATTGACCGGGCACATGAACGGATGTGTGCTCGTAGACCGCCAGGGGAACCCTACCCATCCCGCGCTTATCCATGCAGATTCACGTAGCACCGGGGAATGCGATCGGCTCGACAGACTTTGGGGACAACAGGAGATGTATCGAAGGACAGGAAACCGTATCGACGAACACCTGTCCCTGCCCAAACTCATGTGGTTGGAAAAATATCGCCAGTCGGAATTCTCCAAGAGCGCCTGGTTCCTCAACGCCAAGGACTACCTCCGCTTCAAATTGACCGGACAACTGGGAACAACCGACTATTCGGATGCATCTTTGACCGGGGCTTTTGACCAGCAGCGGCAGGTATGGGATACCGAAGTACTCGAATCGCTCGAACTGCCGCTCCACCTGTTTCCCCATCCCAAGGCATCGACTGAACTGGATGGTACCCTTTCCAGGGAATCGGCGGTGATGATGGGTCTGACCGAGGGGATTCCGGTCTCGGTCGGCGGGGGCGATGCCGCTTGTGCTACACGGGGAGCCGGGGTGTTGGGAACCCGACAAGCCTATGGAGCAATCGGATCGAGTGCGTGGATATCAACCTTGGCTGAGAACCCGGTGCCCGACCAGCTCATGCGTATGCAGCATTTTCTCGACCTCGAGGGTCGCTTGTACAATGTCTGCGGTACCGTACAAAGTGCGGGAATCGCCCTCGATTGGATCCGCCACCTGCTCGGAGAAAATCCTTCGGAAACCTCGGACTCCTACGAGATATCCGAAGGGCTCCTCCGTTCTGTTCCGATCGGGAGCTCGGGAGTATTGTTCATTCCCTACCTCATGGGAGAGCGGACACCCCATTGGGATGCGAATGCGCGCGGCGCGTATATCGGACTATCATTGTCGACCGACAAACCGACACTGCTGAGGGCAACCTATGAGGGAGTCGCATTCGCTTTACGCGACTGCATGAACGTGTATGCGGAACTCGGCATCGATATACGGAGCTTCACGCTGCTTGGCGGTGGAGTCCGCAGTCCTTTCTGGCAGGAGATCATCGGAGAGACATTGGGAATCCCATTACACCGGCATCCGTATCCAACCCAAGCCACCGCACTCGGCGCAGCGTTGGCCGCCGGAGTCGCGGTCGGCATGTGGAAGGATATCTCCGAAGCTATTGCCAAGACAACCAAGGATTATGAACAAGTCTCGCTGGACCACGACCGGATGCGCTCGTACGGCAAGGCTTACCAGGTATATGAACGTGTATACCCTTCCCTGAAATCGATCTACAGGGATTTGGGCACCATTCGCGATACGTTAGTTAAGGAAACGAAGAAGGAGGTCTTCATATGAACATGCGGGCGTTGGTCATCGAGAAACCGGGTCTGGCGACAGTCAAAACGGTACCTGTTCCCCCAGTAACCGACAATGATGTGAAAATCCGTGTAATTGCATCGGGTATTTGTGGAACGGATATCCATATCTACCGGGGAGAGTACTTGGGAACCTATCCGGTGATTCCCGGCCATGAGTTTTCAGGAGTTGTCGAGGAAGTCGGCAAGAACGTCACCAGGTTCAAGATAGGCGACCATGTTGCCATCGAACCCAACATCAGTTGCGACAACTGCAACAGTTGCCTGAACAACCGGCAGAATTTCTGTGAACATTGGAACGGAGTCGGGGTAACCCTCCCTGGTGGTATGGCTGAATATGCGGTCGTACCCGAGAAGGCAACCTTCCCCATCGGCAACATGCCATTTGAAACCGGAACATTTGTGGAGCCCCTCTCGTGCGTGTTGTACGGAGTCGAGCGTACCCGGTTCACGATCGCAGACTCGGTGCTCATCCTCGGAGCCGGACCGATTGGGCTGTTGCTGTCCCAAGCTATCCAATTGCAGGGTGCCAGCACTATCACACAGGTCGACAGGAACGAAAAACGCCTGGAGCTCGCCAAGGAATGCGGTGCGACCAGGGTCGAGAACTCGCTGGATTCACTGCAAGAGGATGCCTACGATGTCGTGGTGGATGCCTCCGGTGCGACATTCCTCATGGAACAGTCGATCCGGTTCGTACGCAAAGGTGGTACAATACTCCTCTTCGGGGTGCCGAACAAGGATGCCCGCCTCTGTCTGCCCGCCTTCACGATATTCGAAAAAGGCCTCTATATCCTTTCAAGTTACACCTCGGTGCGCAACTCCACCCAAGCGACCGCTTTGCTGGAAACCGGCAGGATCGATGTCTCCAAATTGGTTTCGCACCAATTGCCGTTGGAAGACTTCGCCCGGGGCATAGATATCCTTGAGAAGGGAAGCGAAGGGGTCTTGAAGGTGCTGATCAAACCATAAGGGATTACAGTCTACAGACCACCAGGTGTAAAGAGGAAAGGAAATGGAAACCAAAAGATTTTCGGGAAAAAGTATCGTGATCACCGGAGGGGCGGGTGATATCGGACTGGCCACAGCGGTTCGGTTCGGAAACGAAGGAGCCGATGTCGCGCTGGTCGATGTGAAGGATATGGCTTCGGCCAAAGCGAAGGTGCAGCAGACTGGAGCGACTGTGCGAACCTACACGTGCGATGTGACCGATTACGCACAGGTCGAGCAGACCGTGGCGACCATAGCAGAGGATTTCGGTAGCATAGACATGCTGTTCAACAATGCCGGTGTCCAAGGACAGTTCAAGCAATTGCACACCTACCCGGTCGATGATTTTGCCCAGGTGATCAACATCAATCTGATCGGCGCGTTCCACGTCCTCCGTGCGGTTGCGATCCACATGGTTGCACAGAAGAGCGGAACCATTGTGAACACGGCGAGCATGGCCGGAGTCGACGGTCCGGTGAACATGGTGGCCTACGGAGCATCCAAGTTCGCCATGGTCGGTATGACCCAAACCGCCGCCAAGGATCTTGCACCGTATGGTATCCGGGTCAATTCGATCTCGCCCGGGTTCATGGGACCTGGATTCATGTGGGACCGCCAAGTCGACTTGCAGGCGGCTGTCGGCTCGCAATATTACGATACGGACAGGAATGTGGTTGCCAAGCAGATGATCGGCGCGGTTCCACTTCGGAGATACGGGAATATCGAAGAAATTCCCGGGACCGTGGCATACCTCATGAGTGGGGATTCCAGTTATGTGACTGGAGTGAACATCAAGCTTTCCGGCGGCATCTGATAGGAGGAATGGAATGGCAAATATCATGAAGAGATTCGGACTGGAGGGACGTACGGCACTGGTGACTGGTGGTGCCCAAGGTATTGGCAAAGCCTATTGCGAGGCATTGGGAGAAGCTGGAGCCAAAGTGGCGGTCGTCGACATAAACTTGGCCGCAGCGGAAGAGACTGCCCACGAACTGGAGAAACGGGGAATTGTCACCATTGCCATCGGAACCGATGTGACAAACCCCGACCAGGTGGCCAAGATGGTCAAGACGGTGGTACAAAACTGGGGCAGCCTCACTATCGGTGTGAACAACGCTGGTATGGGTCTCTGGCGCGAAGCAGTGACGATGCCCTTCGACCAGTGGCGCAAGATACTCTCGTTGAATCTGGATGCGGTGTTCCTCTGCGCACAAGCCGAGGCACAGGAAATGACTCGCACCGGATACGGCAAGATCATCAATACCGCATCCATGTCCGCCCATATCTCCAACACACCCCAGAACCAATGTGCCTACAACGCTTCGAAGGCAGGAGTATTGCACCTGACAAGAAGTCTTGCGGCCGAATGGGCTCCCAAACAGATTTGTGTCAACAGCATCAGTCCCGGCTATACGAAAACCGATCTGGTGGACAAGTTGCTCGAGACTCCGGAAGGTAAGACGATCCTGCCACAGTGGTTGGAACGGATCCCGATGGGCCGGATGGCGACAACGGGAGATTTACAGGGTGCGGTCGTCTACCTGGCTTCCGAGGCGAGCGACTACATGACCGGTGCGGACATGTTGATCGACGGAGGCTATTGCGCCTGGTGACGGGGATTCTCCCCCTCGCTTTTTTTACGGTAGAAGGAGACTGGCTCCACCACGAGGTGGATGCCGGTCTTAATTTTCATTTTCACCCTTCTTTCCTTCCCGTTTATCGCCTATAATCAAACTTGTGGCCGACGCACCCGTTGCCCGGAGCAAAGAAGGCATGGACTCGGTGTTTGCAGACAGCCAGGAGGGACAAGCCATGCGCATCGCCGGAGCCGGTTGTTGTCTGATCGACTCGATCTACATGCATTGCTCATATACGGATGAAGCTTTCAAGAAGCTTTGGACCAAACGACGGGGAGACGGAGGCCTGATCGAGGGCGGTTTGGTCTTCAGCGAAGATCTTCAGCAGTTCGCCAACAAACCGTACAGGCAGATTCTATCCGAGCTTGTCGGCGACCGGAATCCCGATGTCGTCAATCTCGGTGGCCCCGCTGTCGTCGCACTTGTCCACGCTGCCCAGATATTGGCCCCCCACCATGTGGAGGTCTCGTTCTACGGCGCAGTCGGTACCGATACCCTCGCCAAGCAGGTGCGGGATGCCACAGGCCCGTGCCCATTGCATATGCACCTGAAGGAGATTCCCGACCAGCGCACCGCGACAACCGAAGTATTCGACGATCCCTCGGCACGACACGGCAAAGGAGACCGTTCGTTCATAAACACCATCGGAGCCGCTGGATTCTTCGGTCCCCACGATATCCCAGAAAGCTTCTACGACGCAGAGGTCGTGTTGCTCGGAGGAACAGCCCTTGTGCCCCGACTTCACGACGGGATGCATACCATCCTCGAGAAGGCGAAACAACGGGGTTGCATCACGGTGGTGGGAACAGTCTATGATTTCCGTAACGAGAAGGCGAATCCAAACCAACCTTGGCCACTTGGAGACGAACCATCGTATCGGAATATAGACCTGTTGATCACCGATGAGGAGGAGGCGTTGCGTCTGACCGGAACCCACCATGTCGACCAGGCCTCGCAAAAGCTCATTTCCTATGGTGTGGGGGCACTGGTCATCACACGGGGTGCCTTGGACATGCTCGTCTGGTCATCTGGGACAACGATACGTGCCTGCAAGCTCCAGCATCTGCCGGTAAGTGCCTATATGGATGCCAAAATGGCAGCCGAACCTTCGATTCGCAAGGATACGACCGGTTGCGGTGACAATTTTGTGGGTGGTGTCCTCGTCTCCCTGGCATTGCAACTGGTCAAGGGGAAGGATATCGATATGGTGGACTTGTGCGCGTGGGGTGCGGCATCCGGCGGGTTCGCCTGTACGTACCATGGAGGGACCTACCATGAACAGCAGCGGGGCGAAAAGGCCCGATTGCTGGAACCGGTGGTACATGCATACCGTGAATCGGTGGGAGCAGCAAGGTGAAACCCCTGTTTGTCCAGTGGGGAGCAGGAAATATCGGACGATCCTTCATAGGACAGGTATTTTCCCGCAACGGATATCGTGTCGTGTTCATCGACATCGATGAGAAGCTGGTCGAGACGCTCAATGCCCACAAGCGATATGTGGTCGAAGCCGTTTCACGCGATGGCGCCGAACGCCTGCAGGTCGATTCGGTCTCTGCGTTGCATGTCAGCCATACGGCCGAGATTGCCGACGCTATCGCCGAAGCAGACCTCATGGGTGTCTCGGTCGGAAAGAACGCTTGGCCCGGTATCGCGCCACAATTGGCACACGCCATCGCACACCGCCATTCGAGTCGTCCCGACAACCCGATCGATATCATCCTTGCCGAGAATATCCACAATGGAGCAGCCTTCACCTCATCCTTGTTGTCTTCCCACCTTCCGAAGGGATTCCCCTTGGATTCATACATTGGCCTCGTGGAGGCTAGTATCGGAAAAATGGTGCCGATCCAGAAGGCTTCCACCCCGTTGCTGTTGCGCTCTGAACCATACAACGAGTTGATTGTCGACAAGAAGGGGTTCCGCAATGCGATTCCCGATGTGAAGGACCTTCATCCGGTCGAGCCGATGCAGGCTTACATGGACAGGAAGCTTTTCATACATAATCTGGGACATGCGGCGAGCGCATATCTGGGCTACCTGGCCCACCCCGACCAACCGCTGGTCGCACAAGTGCTGGAAGACCCCAAGGTCTTTACCCACGTACGCAAGACCATGATCCAATCCATGGAAGTGCTTCTGCACCTCTATCCCAATGTATTCACCAGGCAGGCATTGGAACGGCATATCGACGACTTGCTGTTACGGTTCGGCAACCGCGCGTTGGGCGACACGGTGTTCCGTGTCGGTCGGGATTTGAGACGAAAACTTCGCTTCGACGACCGGATCATGGGAATCATTATCCATGCACAACAGATCGGTATGGCATGGGACCGTATCGGGCATGTCTATCTGGCGGCGCTCTCGTTCACCGCAGGCGATACGGACGGAAAGCAACTGCTTGCGGACCAGGCATTCCTGAAGGAATTGGAAAATCTGCAACGTCCCGATATGATTTGCCACGCGGCAGGATGGAACGACGCCGATTTGCCGGAAGACCTGTGCCGGACCATCTCGCAAGCCTTCGACCTCATCGGCTA
>Ga0154462_111_pt3 | contig 29101 bp, 26 predicted proteins | sample RifGroC2_FD_105655 | JGI IMG/M metagenome (GOLD analysis project Ga0154462, IMG submission 105655) | Spirochaetes bacterium GWC2_52_13
GCGGGAGAGATGGCTACCGCCAAGCGGATCGGCAAGAATATCGTCTTCATCGTCTTGTCGGATACGAAGCTGGAATTGATCCGCTTGAAGCAAAAGAAGCGGGGACGGATTACCGAGGGGACCACGCTCAGCAGCGTACAACCCCAGCTCCCCGACTATATGTTCGGTGTCCCCATCCTCCCGGCCGATTCGGCCGACACGTTCCGTGCGGCCCTGACCGAAGCCTTCGCTAGTGAAGGTCCGGTTATCGTCCAGGCGATCATCGATTCCTCGGAGTATGAGGATTTGATCTTGAGAAAACACAAATGAACGGGAGTACCCACGTGACCGGCGCTTCGCGACTGCGGCAATTGGACGGGACGAGCCGGTTCGAGGCAAGTCGTATCAGGCCGCAGGATCTGCAGGAACTGCTGGAAGCGGTGGGCCTTGCGCCCTCCAACGCGAACTGCCAACCGTGGGAACTTGTCGTCACCGAAGCTTCGGATATGAAGGCCACCATGGCCGAAGCACTGCTCGATGTGCAATTCCGACCGGGCCATTTTTCGGCGTCGGAGGTACAGTGGTTCACCGATGCCCCGCTGGTACTCACCCTGGCGATCGACCGGTTGCGTGCCAAGGCCAAAGCCGGTGCTATCGGAGCCGACCGGTTCGCCTTGGTGGATATCGGGTGCGCCTGCACCTGCCTGTTGTTGCGGGCGGCACAGTTGGGCATGGGGGCAACAATTGTCCGGGAGTTCGACCGTACGCGCATCGCAACGGTGCTCGGACTTCCTTCCCATGTCGATCCGGTGCTGCTGCTGGTGCTCGGATATTCGGCGGAGGCTCCCCGCGAGCGTCCCCGTCTCCGAGTCGACGAGTATGTCCACCTGGAGAGTTGGGATGGTAGAGCCGATGCAAGGAAGTGATGCCATGGATGTGTTTTCATGCATGGCCAGTCGAAGGAGCATACGCTCGTTCACCGGGGAACCGGTGTCCGATGCGCAGCTGCATGCGATCCTGGAAGCGGGGACCATGGCTCCCTCGGCCGGAAACATGCAGGCACGGGAGTTCGTGATAGTGCGCAGCGCAAAGGCGAGGCGTGCCGCAGCCGATACGAGCGATGCCGGCATCACCGCCCGGGGCAAGACCTTGACGCAACAGTGGATCGCGACTGCCGATGTGATCATCGTCATCTGTTACGATCCGCGTAGGATGGGCGCCAGATACGGAGATAAGGGGCGGACCGACATGAGCAAGCTCGATTGCATGGGGGTCGCCCAGAACATGATGCTTGCCGTGACGGCCCTCGGATTGGGGACCACCTGTGTGATCGGCTTCGATGCGGAGGCACTCAAGCACAGCTTGGGCATACCGGCCGAGCTGACCCCCATGCTCATGCTCCCCATCGGGCATCCGGCACCGGCAGCGCAAGGTGGTCCGGTTTTCCGTCTGGCCCCTGGGGAATTGGTTCGTTTCACGTGTTAGGTACGGGACTTTGGATTGTAGTTTTAACGATAGGTTTTAACGATAGATAAGACGATATGATGGAGGAGTAGGATATGAAGGAAAAATTGAGGGTTGGAGTCATTGGAGCCGGCAGATGGTGCCAGCGGGCACACTTGCCCGGGTATGCCGGATCCCCGCTATGTGATATTGTCGCGATCAGCGATCTGCACGAGGATCTGGCGAAGGATGCCGCGTCGAAATTCTCGATCCCCGATGTCTACACCGATTACCAGCGCATGCTGGAACGTGAGGATATCGATGTGATCGATGTGGTGACCCGCGCAGGGGACCAGTTCGACAACAGCCACGAGCTGCTGACCTTCCAGGCACTCGAGGCGGGCAAGCATGTGCTGGTGGAGAAACCCGTATGCCATGACTACAAGGATGTGATCAGGGCCCAACAGCTTGCCGACAGCAAGAACCTGAAGACAAAAGTCGGCCTGACATTCCGTTACGCACCCGCTGTCCAGTACATGTTCGACCTGGTCAGGGAAGGCTTCATCGGCGATCCGTATGTCTACAACGGCTACGAACAGAATTCGCAATGGCTTAGCCCCGACTATCCCATGGACAAGCGCATCCACCGGGTCTATCCTGACAATCCGCCATCGTTCCACAAGGACCTGACACCCGAAGGGATCGGCATATTCTCCCTCGAAGGCTATGGCGCACCCACGATCGATATCGGCCTGGAACTCATCGGATCCGATCTTGAACGGGTCTCCTGCATCATGGCGAACATGGTGAAGAAGCGCAAATTGACCAATCTCGACACCGAATATTCACGGATCAACGTGGATGATGCCGACATCTTCATCGCCGAAGGCATGAACGGCACGCTCTTCTCCCTGCAGTCCAGTATTGTGACGGTGGGCAACTACCCGGGTATCGAAGCTCGGATCTATGGTTCGAAGGGTGGGCTCCAAGTCCGGCTGGTCGAGGAATTCGGGGTGATCCAGACACTCAAGGGCGCCAAACCGGATGCGGTGGAATACGTCGATATGGAAATCCCCCGTCGGTTCTTCCCCCCCGCATACGAGAAGGGGCAGTCGTGGGACCAGGTGTTCTATGCCTGTCTTATCCACAACTTCATGGAGGAGATCGTCGCCGGCGGCAGCGTGAACCAGGGCAATTTCATCCAGAGCGCGCGCGTGCAGAAGATCATCAACATGGCCAGTACCGCACACTACGAGAAACGCTGGGTACACCATTCGGAACTGTAAGATACTGAACCGCAATTTTTTTGGAGGATGCCTTGATGATGCAAAGCGAAACCAATTTCAACCGGTGGATGGACGATTTCTTCCTCCACCTGTTCTCCCAACGCCCCGTGGACGCCACGTTCGCGGGCTTGCACGGGTACAATGGACAGCTGTCCGACGTGAGTCGGGAAGGGCAGGAGTCGACACTTGGCGAGATCACATACTTGTTGAAGAGTTTGGCCACAGTCGATACGACCCGGTTGGATAGGTTTCAGCGCATCGACCGCGATCTGGCGGAAGGCTTTCTGCGCATGCAGCAATGGGAACGGGAATCGGGGTATCTGTACCGCTACAATCCGGTGACCTATACCAGCGAGGCTGCCTTCGCCCTGATTTCGCTGTTTGTGGCGGACACCCGTCCGATGGCCGACAAGCAGGCCGATTTCGATGCGCGCCTGAAGGCTTTGCCCGAATTCCTCGAGCAGGGGCGGCTCCAGTTGGAGCGTGCACCGGTGGCTTGGACCGAACGGGCTGTCCGCGAATGCACCGGCGCCCTGGAGTTCTTGCGCTCCGGAATCCCGCTCTTGTCCGAAACCGAAGGGTTGCTTGTCGATACCAGCGATCTGGCATCGGCCGTCGCCGCCTTCGAACAATTCTCCCGCTTCCTCTCGGAGGAACTGGTTGGCAAACCGGATGCACCCTACCAGGCGGGGGAAACGGTCTTCCGGAACATCCTGGGGTGGGCCCATGCGATCGACAGTGGGTTCGACGTGCACGCCTATGCCGAGCATGCCGATGCGATTGTGCGCGAGTGTACCCGTGAATTGGAGTCCCGCGCTGGAGAGTTCGGTGCCTCGTCGGTTGCCGATGCCCTTGCGCAGCTTGCCGATGATCATCCGAGTGCCGATACCTACCTGTCCAGCTATGGGCGATTGTGGGAAGAGAGCAGGTTGCTGAACGAGCGGGAACAATTGGTCACTTGGACCGACTATCCGATCGAGTATATCCCGATACCCACCTGGGCCAGAGGCGCGCAACCGTACCTCTACTACCTCTTCTACCGCTGTCCGCCACGGTGGAACCGCCCAGCGACCTACCGCTACCAGATTTCCCCCCTGCCCGAAGCATTGTCTGCCGACAAGCGCGAGGTGTTCCTGCGTGCGAACAATACGTTCGTGATCAAGACCAACCATGTGTTGCACCACGGCGGAATCGGCCACCACGTGCAGAACGGAAATGCGGTCCAGGCTGCATCGCGGATCGCCCAGATTGCGGCGAACGATGGACCGGCGCGGCTCACCATGCTCTGCGGCGGTACCTTGTGCGAGGGCTGGGCCTGCTATATTTCGTCGCTAGCGGGCAGCAAGGGCTTCTTGACCCCGTTGGAATCCTATGCCGAGATATCCTCGCATCGGCGGATGGCCGCACGCGCTGTGGTCGATATCAAGTTGCATTGCGGATTGTTCACCTTGGAGGAGGCCGCGGCGTACTATCGGGAGCACGCCATGATGTCGTCCGAGGCTGCCCATGGGGAGGCGGTGAAGAACAGCCTGTTCCCGGGTGGGGCGATGATGTACCTCTATGGTGTCGAGGGAATCGAGCGGTTGCGCGATACGGTTGCCGAACAGCAGGGTGATGCCTTCTCGCTCAAACGGTTCCACGACGAGTTCTTGTCGTACGGCACTGTCCCCGTGGCCCGCATAGCCAGGGAGATGCTGGATCAGTCGTAGAGCCAGCTGTAGCGGGTATCATCCTCGACGACCGTCGTGGTCGGGAAGGTGCCGCTCAGCGATCCACCATCGACCGTGACGACCGAACCGGTCATGTAGGACGATAGCGAAGAGGAGAGGAACATGGCCACGTTGCCGACCTCCTCGCTCTGCCCGGCGCGTTGGAGCAGGAGGGTGGGGATCCGTTTTTCCAGCCCTTCTCGCATCGACGGGGGAAGCGGCTTGGGTTGGGTGTCGATCAAACCTGGCCTGACCGTGTTGACCCTGATACCGTACGGGGCGAGTTCGATCGCCGCGATGCGGGAGAATGATTCCACGGCAGCCCGGCTCGAGGCATACGCTGTGCTTCCCGCGCCACCCTTGACCGCTGCGGCGGAGGAGAAGTTCACTATCGAGCCGTGGATTCCCGCTTGTCTCATCACGGCGGCCGCGGCCCGGGTCATGAGGAAGGTGCCCTTGCAATTCACATCGAAGACGCGGTCCCATACCGCTGTCGGATACGTTTCGAGACTCTGGTGTGGTGCGACAGCCGCATTGTTGATGCACACATCCAATCGGGAGAAGGTGGTTGCTATGAATTGGAACAACCGGTCGACATCCTCGGTATCGCGAATATCGGCAGCCACGGTGTGGCATTCGGGGCAGAGGGCCTTGGTCTCCATGAGCCCTTTCGCATCCCGGTCGACAGCTACAACGGTCGCCCCCGCATCGCCAAACTGCCGGACCATGGCTTGTCCGATACCTCGGGCGGCGCCCGATACCAGCACCACTTCATTGGTGAAATCGAATTTCGCTGTCGCCATAGGGGACTCCTTTTTTTCGGTCGGGAGACAGTTTCTCCGTTCGGACGATGGGAATGCATGCACTTTTTCTTGTGATGCCATGAGTAACAATATATACTATAGAGTATATCATATATGATGTAGGCTTGTAGAGCACCAATTGGAGGAAACGATGATGGATAGCAGGGAACTTGGGTATGAGATCACCGCCATTGCGGCCGGCTTGGATGACTTCGAGCGCAAGACGTTCGATGGCAAGGGAATAATCGACGATGAAGGCCTGATTCCCCTCTATCTTGGACAGGATCTGATCCGCGCCCGCCACTACGCAAGTTGGAACGAGGTCGATGCCGATATCGCCGAAATCGCCGCCGAGATCGATGCCATGGAATTCGGGCCACGCAAGCTGTTCCTCCAGAAGCTGGGCAATTCGTTGCGCTCTGCAAGCACCCTGTTCCAGGGATCGGATCTGCCCTTCACCGAAAAATTGACGAACCTGGTCGGCGTTCCCGCCGAATCGTTGCATCCCTTGTTCATCGAAGATATGGGTGCGCGTCTGCTAGACAAGCTGAATCAGGCCGGTTTCTCCTCGGGAACACTACGGGAGAAGGTATCCGCATGGGAACAGAGTGGGGGAATCCTCCCTGAACATCTGGAGACGGTCTTCACCGAACTGATGGCCCGGGCCCAGGAGCGTACCGACTCGATGATCGTGGATACCGACGGGTACACCATGGCACTGAATCCGGTGCGCAATATCCATTATTCGGCGCGCTGCAATTTCTCGGCGGGGAAGATGGATTTGAATATGGACAACACCTTTTCCCGTGCGGCGCTGAAGCATCTGGTCGCGCACGAATGCTTCCCCGGCCATTCCACCCAGAACATCTACACGCTCAGGAGCTTCAAGAACGGGACCGCAACCGCCGATGTCCTGCTGTGCAGCCTCAACGGTATCACCGGTGTCATCCAAGAGGGGATCGGGGACCAGGGTGTCGAGATGATCGATTGGATCGAGGATATCAACGACGAGATCCAGGCATTGCTGCGCCGGTACCAGAGTTCCGTGGCGACCCAAGCCGCCTGGCGCATCAACATGGAGAATCTTTCCGATGCCGAGGCCTATGCCTACATGCGCGATATCGGGGCCATGCAGGAACCCCGGATCAAGGGGCGCATCCACATGGCGCGCCATCCGTTCAGATCCGGCTTCATCAGCTCCTATTTCTACGGAAACGAAGCAGTGCGCAGGGTCCGTTTGGCTGTCGGCGATGATCCGATACGGCGCAAGGCATTCGTTGCCGAACTCTATGGGAAGATGCATTCACCCGAGAGCTTGTGCCTGGCACTCGGTGTTCCCTACCGAAGTTATGGAGACAAATGATGTACGACGATATGGATGTTGGCTATAGGATCACGGCGGTCGCGTTGGGTATCGATGCGTTCGAACGCAAGGAACAGCAGGGGACGGGTTCGCTCGATACCGAGGGGCTCATTCCCATCTATCTCGGCGGCGATATGGTCGCCCCCCGCCAGTACACCCGCTGGCAAGCGGTGCAGGATGATTTGGATGCCTTGACCCTTCAGGTCACCGCGTGTCCCGAAACGTCCCGCCGGCTTTTCCTCGAGGCCCTGTTGCGTTCGTTGCGCACCGCGGTCGACCTGTTCCAGGGCAAGGCCTCTTCGTTCGCCTACCGCCTGGAGAATCTGGTGGGTGTGCCTGCCGCACCGGCCGATGATGCGGTGATCGCCGAATTGCGCGAGGAGATCGACCAGGCCCTGGTACGCAGGAATATCGTGCGGGGAAGTCTCGCCGAGCGGGTGGCCAGCTGGCAATCCAGCAAGTTCATCCCGATCGACCATCTTGAACGGGAGTACACCCTGTTGCAGGAGGAGGCTGTCCGGCGCACCGCCAAGACGGTCTTCGATGTCGGTGATTTTCGGATGCGGCTGAGCCTGCGTCCCGGAACCCACTCGGCCGGACGCTGCAATTTCAACGAGGCGACGATGGAGATCAACACCGATATCGGATGCACCCGCGCCGCCTTGAAACATCTGGTGACCCACGAGAACTTCCCTGGCCATGCGACCCAACTGCTCTACACGTTGGATGCCTTCAAGCGGGGTGCCGCTCCGGCCGATATCCTGCTGTGTACCCTGAACGGTATTCCCGGAGTCATCCAGGAGGGTATCGGGGACCAGGCTACCGAGATCATCGATTGGGTCGAGGATGACGACGATGTCATCCAGATCGCCTTGCGCCGGTTGCGCATTGCCGTGGCCACCACCGCCTCCTGGAAGCTGATGGAACTGCACGAGAACGAAGAATCGGTCGTACGCTACATCAAGGAGACCGGCTTCGCGATAAACCCGTATGTGGATGGTCGGATCAGCCAGGTCAAGCACATCTACCGCGGTCCTTTCAACGCTTCCTACTACTACGGCAACCAAGCCGTGCGCGCAAAGCGGCTGGCGACACCGAAGGAGAAGTACGCGGAATTCATCACGTACCTGTACGGGCGGATGCACTCGCTCGAAGGGTTCTAAAGAACGTACCTGGTACCGGTTTTGCGTTTTGCATACAAAATTGAATTTTGGTGCCAGGCACTAAAGTTGTTTGACTTGCTAAAGGTAGTAGTTGTATATCTTAAGGATGGTACCTGGTACCATCCTTAGATTTTGTATACAAAGGAGAACTTCCATGCCTGGCACGTATGCGGAATTTGCGCTCTGTGGGTTGAACTGCGGGCTGTGTCCCCGGTATCACACGAACGGTCCCTCGCGCTGTCCCGGTTGCAGGGGTCCTCGGTTCGGGGAGGTGCATCCGACGTGTCCGATCATCAGGTGCAGCGAGCACCATGGCAATGTGGAATATTGCCACCAGTGCATTTCGTATCCGTGCGAACGCTACCGGGAGACACCTGCAACCGATTCTTTCATCACCTATGTGCCGCGTCTGGCCGATCAACAGCGTGCCTTGGAATTCGGTATGGATACGTATCGGCAGGAATTGGACGAGAAGATCGGCATCCTCAAACATCTGCTCGCTATGTATGACGATGGACGGCGCAAGGGATTCTACTGCCTTGCGGCAAACTTGTTGGATCTCCAGTCGTTGCGTGGAACTGTGGAACGTGTCGAGCGGATCGTTGCCCAAACGCCCATGGAACGCAAGGAATGTGTGCGGTTGATGGTCTCGACTATCGAAGAGACCGCCGGAAAGCGGAACGTATCGTTGCGCTTGCGGGGCAAATGAATGGTATCGCAACCCCAGGGCAAGCCCTGAACCCGGGAGGCTTCACCTCCGCTGCCGCTCCAAGGGGCGGGGTATCTCCCCCTACGTTCCCGGCACTCACTCGGTAATGGACCAATAGTAATTGTTCCGCTACCCTCGTTTCGTTGGGGAATGAAGAAAGGTGTCGGATTCCGGGGTAGGGGACTTATATAACCATTGTTAGCAAGTGCACATATACATCTTTGTCCATACTTTCAAAAACACAGAATAATTCTTATCATTTTTCATAGTGAGAATAGCCATAGCTAGAAACTGTCATTTTCTTTCATTTGCATATGTATTCGAGTGTATTTTAAAATTGTGGCAAGATTTCTTACTAAGACACAGATTCGAATTTAATCAAATAATTGAAATTACATAAAAATTAGTTCTTGACAAGTGGCTGGAATGAGATAGTATACAAGCAGATAGTCGACTATATACAAACGACTATCAAATATTTTACCAAAAGGATGGTATATCATGAAACAAGAAAAAAAGGGGTGGGCGTTGGCTTTGGCCATGTTGCTCGTTTTCTCCGTCTCACTTTTTGCAGGAGGTAGCCAGGAAGCTGCACCTTCAGGAGATGCACCTGCCAAGAAGTATGTATTTTCCAGTGAGCTTCCAACCGCTCACATGTACAACAAGGCTTACAACAAGTTTGCTGATGAGCTTGAAGCTCTCTCTGGCGGTCGAATTACAATGGAAGTCTATGACTCTTCCTCGATCGCATCGGCTCGTGAAGCTCTCGAGGGCATCAAGATCGGCACAATCCATGCAACCGGGGTGCTCGAAGCGATGAGTTTTTATGTACCTGAAATGGAAATGATGGGCATCCCTTACCTCTTCAGGGACATGGACCATGTCTCGAATTTCATGAAAAGCCCAGCTGGATTGGAATTCCAACAGCGCATGATCGATGCCGGTTTCCGCCCGGTAGCCTACTTCCTCAGGACTTCACGTCAGATGACCTCCAATAAGAAAATCGCCAGTTTGGCCGACTTGAAGGGCACGAAACTTCGCGTTCCTGAGACTTCTACCGGACCCGCTGCCTGGAATGCCATGGGCGCGAAAACCGTGACGATGCCGTTCGGCGAAGTATTCTCCGCATTGCAGCAAGGAGTCATCGACGCACAAGAAAATACGATCGACCAGATTGTCTCCTCGAAGTTCCATGAAGTCCAAAAGTATGTATCCATGACCAATCATCAGTTCCAGGCCTCATTCGTTGTCTTCTCCGAGAAGGAATGGCAGAGCTTGAGCGAGGCAGACAGGCAGATCGTGCAAGAGGCCGCCAACCGTGCGAAGGCGTTCGAGACAGAACTGAGGATCAAGGAAACCAAGGAGGCTGAGGATTTCCTCAAGACCTATGGAACTGAAATTCTCTACCCTGATACGAATGAATTCGCCAAAGCAGCCAGCGAAGCCTACAAGGGCTACAGTCCGCTGATGCAGGAGTGGGTTAAGAAAGTTCAGGCCGTGAAGTAACGCGTCGTTCATCGGAGTGCTTCAAACATCCGATCGGATTCTAATGGATCCGGTCGGATACTTCCTGAACAGAGCATGCGCGCCAATACATGGAGGGTTTCATGCAACAACAATCACCCGGCAGCTCCAAACACCCCAAACCGAACATGAAGAGTCGTGGGTTGCGCCTGGAACATATCACACTGATACGTCTTCTGGAGATTTTCGCGAATATACTTATCTGGATCATCCTCTTTTTACTGATGGTACAGGTAGTTGGCCGCTATGTGCTCAACACATTGCCAGAGTGGAGTAGCGAAGAATCCACACTACTTTTCCTTATGTGGATGGCAGCTGTAGGAGCTTCCTTAGGGTCGGCAAACAACAGCCACCTTGTGGTTGATTCACTGGTTAAGGTATTCCCGAAAAAGATGCAGCGAGTTATCGAGATTATCGTCTACATAATTGTGACGATATTTCTGGTTGTTGCATTCTATGTAACCGCACAGCTCGCTTGGCTTAACCGCGCCACCTTGACCCCGAGACTCCAGATACCTATGAGTCTCGTACAAGCGAGCATACCGTTCGCGATGGGTATCATGCTCTACTACAACATTAAATACTTCGTACTGTCATTCCGCAAGGAATCCTCGGATAAGGAGCTCTAGCAATGCTAATACTCATCGGAAGTTTTCTCGTCATGCTTATGGTGAAGGTGCCCGTACTCTTCTCCATGGGAATTTCGTCTGCACTCTATCTACTTTCCAATGACATCTCGCTAATGGTGATCGGTCAGCGGATGACGACGATGCTCATGTCCTTTACGTTGCTTGCGGTTCCGTTCTTTGTACTGCTCGCCGAGTTGTTCAATGCAGGGAATTCGACCAAGCGACTTATCCGCTTTGTCCTTTCGCTCGTGGGTTGGGTTCGTGGTGGACTTGGGATAGCGAATGTTGGTATCAGCATGCTCTTCGCGGGTGTATCAGGCACCGCGGCTGCCGATTCCTCCGGTCTTGGAACATTCCTCATTCCGGCGATGGAGAAGGAAGGGTATGACAAGGCGTTCTCCGCTGCGGTTACATCCGCCTCCGCTTCGGTCGGACCAATCATACCGCCGAGCATCGCGATGGTCATCGCTGGTGTTTCGGTTAGCCTCTCGGTTACCGATCTCTTTCTGGCCGGCGCGATTCCCGGTCTGATTATGGGATTCTCCATGATGATCGTGACTTACTTCATTTCGGTAAAGCGCAAATACCCTAAGTCCCAAGGCTTCGATGTCCATGAGGTGTGGGACAGCTTCAAGGATTGCGTTTGGGAGTTGCTGCTTGTCCTATTCATTTTCTTTGGAATCGTCGGTGGGTTCTTCACTCCCACTGAAGCCGGTGCAATGGGTGCGGCTGCCACACTCTTTATTGGAGTGGTCATCAAGCGTGAACTGACCGTTCGCAAGATATTCAATGCGATATCCAGAAGCGCAGCTTTGGCCGGTGTGGTCATCATCATCATCGGTTTCGCCGGGACCTTCGGATGGGCGGTCGCGAAGGAGCGTGTTCCCGAACAGTTTGCTGCTTGGATTCTCGGAGTAACTGACAACTGGATGCTTGTGATGCTCTTGGTAAACATCGCTTTGTTGATACTTGGTGCGATCATGGAAACAACAGCAGCGATCATAATCACAATGCCTACTTTGATCGCACTTGGAAATGCGATCGGCATGGACCCGATCCAATTGACAGTAATTGTGGTGGTCAACCTTATCCTAGGCATGTCGACTCCACCGCTGGGTGTCAGTCTCCTGATAGTCTCAGCAATCAGCAAGGAGGGGATCGGACCAATTGTGAAGGATATGATTCCTTACTATTTGGTGAACTTCCTGGTACTCGCGGCGCTGGTAATGATTCCTCCGCTAACACTCTGGTTGCCAGAGGTTATGCGAGCACTCAGGTGAATAGTCGAGTGTTCCAATTAAGTCAGGGAATGACAAGTTTTTCACGTTTTGAATTCACATGGACTTTTATTTGAAGCATCACATTTATGAGGAGGCCCAAATGGCAAACCAAACGGATACATCGAAGAAGCTGTTCATCGAGGCACAGAAATATCTGGTGGGAGGAGTGGCGAGCTCGTTGCACAAGGCTGAGCACGAGGAGTACCCAATCTACGCTTCACACGGGAAAGGCTCCAGGCTGTGGGACGTGGACGGCAATGAGTACATCGACTATATGGGTTCCTTTGGTCCCTCCCTGTTGGGTTTCAGCCCTGATGAGCTGAACCGTGCGGTGATCGCTCAGATCGAAAAGGGGACTCACTTCGCCTTACCGACAGAGTCGGTGAACAAGTTGAGCCGCCGATTGGTGGAGGTTATTCCATGCGCGGAGGTGGTAGGCTATCAGAGTTCCGGCACTGAGGCGAACCTGGTGAACTACCGCCTCGCGCGCTCATTCACAGGGAAAAGCAAGATCATCAAGTTCGAGGGACACTACCACGGGTGGGCCGACGAGCTGAGCGTGAGTGTGAAACCGATGTCGCTTAAATCGATGGGACCGCGCAACAAACCGTGGAAGTGCCTCGAGAGCGCGGGTCAGTTGGCGGGCTCGGCGGATGAAATCATCGTGCTGCCATGGAATGATATCGATATCCTAGAGAAGACAATCAAGCGATACAAGCATGAGATAGCAGCGGTGATCACCGAGCCTGTGATGTACAACGCCGAGCCGATCAAACCGTTGCCCGGATATCTGGCTGCGATGCGACAGCTGACGAAGGATAACGATATCCTACTCATATTCGACGAGGTGATTACGGGCTTCCGGGTCGCCCTCGGAGGAGCGTCGCAACTGTACGGGGTGATACCCGACCTTGTGACGTTTGCGAAAGCGTTCGCCGGCGGCTATCCGATTGCAGGAGTTGCGGGACGCCGAGAGATCCTGGAATGTGGAGTGCACCCCGCGGGGACATTCAATGCTAATCCGCTGTGCGTCGCCGCTGCGATTGCCACCATGGATATTATCAGCAGACCGGGGACGTACGAAAACTTGGAGCGGATTACCGGAAGGATAAAGCAGGGTGTGAACGAGCTTGCGGCTCGGTATGGGGTGAAGCTGTGGTGTGATAACCAAGTGTCGATCTGGCAGATGAGCTTCGGCATCGACTCGCCGATGACCGATTTCCGGGACAACTTCAAGGTGGACAAGAAGACCTATCTTAACTTCTACAAGCGGTGCTTGGACCGGGGGGTGCGTCTGCACTCTGGACGCGGACGCTTCTATATCTCAACTGCTCATACTGACAAGGATGTCGACAAGACATTGGAAGTGTTCGAAGAGGTCTTCAAGGAGATGTTTGGAAAGTAGCCTCTAAACATTTTCCATTCTTAGGTATGCATATGAAACAGGATTCACCATATTTCAGTCTTTCGGAATTCATTTCCAGCGAGATTTCCAAACAGATTCTGCAAGGTACACTCAATGCTGGCGAAAAATTGGTTGAGGCTGTGTTCCAGGAAAAATACCAGGTCAGTAAGTCCCCTGTCAGAGAAGCGTTCCAGATGCTGATCTATGCAGGACTTGTTGACCATAAGAATAGGCGAGGGTGTTTTGTTAAGGTCATAACTCCAGATGAGATTGAAAATATCTACGAAGTACGGATAACCTTGGAAGGTCTTGCTGCGAAGGAAGCCTATATCAAGATGTCGCGAGAAGAACTCAAGCATATGATGAGACTCTACAAATTGATGGAAAATGATGTTGCTGCGAAGGACGCGATGGGATATCTTCGCCACCATACAGATTTTCAGCGGTTTTTTGGTGAGGTTAGCGGTAACACGGTATTAGTGGATATCTGCGAAAAACTTCGCGTCCAGAACATATGGTACAACACTCAATTCTTCCAAACCGATCTTGAAAAGGATTTTTGCACCCATATGGAACTGATGGGACATTTCACGGACAGGGATTTGCAACCGGGTCAAGTGGAGAAACTGATGTGCGATCACATCCGCCTTGGACTTGAGAACTTCAAAGCCTATGTGAGAAAAACCGGAGACCGATGTGTCTGATTGATAGTCACCAAATTGATATATTGGACAACGCAAAGGTTTCTACTGTCTTGCGGCAAACTTGTTGAAATTCCATTCGTTGCATGAAACTGTGGAACGTATCGTTGCGTTTGCGGGGCAAATGAAGAAAGGTGTCGGATTCCGGGGTGGAATGTGAATACTTGATTGATGGGTGGGACCTGACTCGTCAATCTAGACTAGTCGAAAGTTGGGATGTACCGTTCAATGGTTGGAACCGTTCAATAGTTGGAATGGTAGTGTGTATCTCGGATACGTTGCATGCTCCAACGTAAATGGACAAAGGTGAAATGCAAAAAAGTCGAAAGACTGTTACTTTGACGATGTATATACGTATGTATATACTTTTCTAAGCATGATGCCTTGTTCAATTGCAGTCGAAGGGGTAATGGAGTGTGGAATATGGAGATAGTCGTAAAGAAGTGGGGGAATAGTTTGGGAATACGAATTCCAGCCTCGGTTACTCGGGGATTGCAGTTGGGCGATGGTTCTATCGTGGAGTTGTCCCAGAGTGACGATCGGATCATCATTGTCCCAAAAAAGAAAGGTCGCGAAGAGGAATTGGCGTTGTTGTTGAGCAGGATAACTCCTGAAAATATGCATCGTGGGGAATTTTTTGGAGAGGAGTCCGATAAGGAAATATGGTAGTAAAAACCCAATACGTACCAGATGAAGGGGAAATAGTGTAGTTGGATTTTACTCCACAAAGCGGGCATGAGCAGGCCGGCCGTCGTCCCGGTCTGGTGATTTCTCCAAGGGAATATAATTTTCGTAGCGGTTTGGCATTGATTTGCCCGGTGACCAATCAGAAGAAAGGGTACCCCTTTGAGGTTGTGATTCCTTCCTTTGGTGGCAAGACAACCAGCGTTGTGCTTGCTGATCAGGTCAGGAGTTTGGATTGGGTTGCCCGAAATGCCGCACCACGGGAAATTGTCGATACCATGGTCTTGTCAAAGGTTAAGGAAAAACTGGCGATCCTGCTTGGATTCTAAGCAACCCGTCAAGATTCTTTCCCATAGCTTCTACAACAGGCACTTTCTGGACATCACATACCCAGCACGACATCCACCGCGGCATCGAGTCCCGCCAGCATCTGTGGGACGGTAGGGGCTTGGACCTGTTTTCGGTAAACGAACCTGGTACCAATTTTCAATTTTGTATACAAAAACCAACATCTGTACCTGGTACGATCTTGATGATACGTGCAAAACCAGAATGAATAAAAACATGAACTTTTCATTGACATATAGCACGATTGCCCGTATGATATCTGAAACAGTCGACTATATACAATCGATAAAAGGAGCAATTATGAAAAAGGTAATCATGTCCATTTTCATCGTTATCGTGGGAATTTCCATGGTATTCGCAAGCGGCGCAGCCGAAACGGCGACCGCGGCATCACCGGTGATCTTGAAGGGAGGCCTGGTGGCAGCCCCCGAGACCACACAAGTTAGGACACTCAACAACTGGGCAGCCATGGTCAAGGAACGCACGAACGGTGCGGTCATCATCGAAGTGTATCCTGCCGAACAGCTTGGAAACGAACGGGCACTGCTCGAGAACACCAACCTGGGAACCATCGACTGGACCCTGATCGGCCCAAGCGGTGCTGAGCGGTTCACTCCGGAATTCGGTATGTTCGAGAACGCCTATACCTTCCAGAGCACCAACCACATCAAGAACAGCGTATTCAATCCTGAATTCATCGACTACTTGAGCGGGATCCTTGAAAACAAGTCGAACCTCAAGCTCCTTGGCTTCCAATGGTTCGGTAGCCGCCATGCGATCGCAGACAAACCCATTCTGACACCAGAAGATGGCAAGGGCGTGTTGATGCGGACCCCTGAAGTCCCGGCGTACAAAGTCGCGACCTATGCAATGGGCGCCACAGCGACCCCGATGGCCTACGGTGAAGTCTACATGGGCCTCAGCCAGGGCGTTATCAACGCAGCCGAATGCCCGCTCGAGAACATCAATGTCATGAAGTGGTATGAAGTCAAGAAGGAACTCACCTTGACCAGCCACGTAGAAGGTTTGACCACCGTTTTCATGAACAAGCAGTCCTTCGAGAAGAAGCTTTCCGCAGAACAGCAGAAGATCGTGTATGACAGTGCCATCGAAGCTTGGAACGCGCAATTCGCCGCCTACCAGGATGTCGAAGCCAGCTTCCTCAAGATTTTGCAGGACAAGGGTGTGACCGTGCACACGCTCTCGGCTGAACAGAAGGCCGTGTTCGTGAAACGTGCCCAGGACATGCTCGCCAAAGACTATATTCCGAAATGGGGCGAAGCCTGGACCAAGTTCCAAAGCTACGCGAAATAAGGTAATCCACAACGGGAGATATCCTCATACGATATCTCCCGTATACTTCAAGGGGAACTATCCATGTTGCAAAAGAGTCTACGAATACTCACCCGAATCCTTACCTCACTCGGTATCGCTTCCCTCCTGGGTATTGTTGCGGTCATCGTCATAAACGTCCTGGCCAGGAAACTATTCAACAAGCCTATCCTATGGTCGCTCGAGATGTGCAGCATCCTCGTCGTGTGGTCGACATATATCCTCTTTGGAGTCGATTACCATGAACGCAAGCACTTCCGCATCCCCGTAATCATCATGCTGCTGCCCAAGCGGATGCATGTGGGACTCGAACTGTTCGTCGACATCATGCTTTTTGTCGCCGTGGCGATGCTCTCGCTCTCGAACTGGAACGCGATCCAGATGAACGGGTCCATGACCCTTACCGCGATGCCCGTATCGCTGTTGTTGGCATTCTACCTACCGTTCACCATCGGACTCGTCTCGCATCTGTTGTATATCATCGTGCGGATAAGCTCTATATTCATGGGCACGTATACTCCCGTCCCAACCGATGGGGAGGTCGTGCTATGAACAGCGAATTTATCATCACCCTGGTGCTCATGGTGACACTCATGCTCGCCAACGTGCCCATCTGGGCCGCCATCGTGCTCGCCAGCATCCCGTATTTCTACATAACCGGCATCCCCATAGCCGTATTGGCATCGACCATGGCGAGCGGAGGCATCACCTCCTTCATCCTCCTGGCCTTTCCCCTGTTCAGCCTTGCCGGGGCATTCATGAACTCGGGTGACATCTCGAAACGTATCTTCAACTTCGCCGAGACCAATGTCGGATGGATGCGGGGTGGACTGGGACAGGTCAACATCTTGGCCAGCCTCCTGTTCGCCGGCATGTCCGGAAGTGCGGTCGCCGACATCAGCGGACTCGGAAGGGTCGAGATGCAGGGAATGATCGACAAGGGATATGACCGTGAATTCTCCACAGGCATCACCCTGGCATCATCCGTGCTCGGTCCCATCATCCCCCCAAGTACCCCCATCATCCTCTATTCGGTGACCTCAGGGGTATCGGTGTTGAGCCTGTTCATCGGTGGATTCCTCCCCGGATTCCTCATTGCCGCGACACTTATGGTCATGGTCAATATCATCAGCCGCAAACGCAACTATGCGCGCCGCAAGTTCCCGACCCTCAAGGAACAGCTGATGAGCTGGAAAGAGGCGTTCTTCTCCCTCATGACCCCCGTAATCATCCTGGTGGGCATGTTCACGGGAATCGTCACCCCGACCGAAGCCGCGGCGATCGCCGTGTTGTATGCGGCGGTGATCAGCCTCTTCATCTACAAGACCATGACGCTAAAGAGCTTCATCAAGGATGTGCGCGACACCGCGATGTTCTGTGCCAGCACCTATGCGATCATAGCGGCCTCGATGGTCCTGTCGTTCATCTTCACCCGGGAAAACGTCGGAATCTACCTGGCGAACCTGGTGGTTGCCGCCGGACTCTCCCAGACTTTGGTTATCTTCATGCTGTTGGCGATCGTGTTGCTGCTCGGTTGTTTCATCGAGGTAAGCGCCATGATCATCCTCATCATACCCATACTGCTGCCGATCGTGAGTGCGGTGGGGTATTCTACCCTGGCATTCGGCTTGATCTTCGTCCTGACTTCGGTGATGGGTATCCTGACCCCACCGTTCGGTCTGGGCCTGTTCATCGGCGCGGAGATCACCGGCATGGATTTCTGGAAAGTATTCAAATCCGTGCTTCCCTTCTTCATACCGCTCGTCATCGCGATCTGTGCGATGGTCCTGTTCCCCGATATCGTCACCGTGCTCCCAGACCTGTTGGTACAAGGGTGATCATTCTCTAAGCAAACACCGTTAGGAGGTTCGTATGGAAATCCATACAGAGACATCGAAGAAGCTTTTTCAAGAAGCCCAACAGTACCTGGTAGGCGGCGTGGCCAGTTCCCTGCACAAAGCCGAACATGAAGAATATCCGATCTATGCTTCGCATGGGAAAGGTTCCCGTATCTGGGATGTGGATGGCAACGAATACATCGACTACATGGGTTCGTTCGGACCCTCGCTCCTTGGTTTCTCACACGCCGAACTCAACAAGGCCGTCTACGAGCAGATAGAGCGCGGCACGCACTTCGCGTTGCCCACCGAGTCGGTGAACCAACTCTCCAAGAGACTGGTCGAGATCATCCCCTGCGCCGAGGTGGTAGGCTACCAGAGCAGCGGTACCGAGGCAAACCTGGTCAACTTCCGTCTTGCACGCTCCTTCACGGGAAAGAGCAAGATCATCAAGTTCGAGGGACACTACCACGGATGGGCAGATGAGCTGAGCATCAGCGTCAAGCCCCTGTCCTTGAAATCCATGGGACCCCGCAACAAGCCCTGGAAGTGCCTGGAGAGCTCCGGTCAACTCGAGAGTGCCGCTGCCGAGATCATCGTGTTACCCTGGAACGATATAGATATCTTGGAAAAGACGATCAAACGCTACAAGCATGAGATCGCGGCGGTCATAACCGAACCGGTCATGTACAACGCCGAGCCGATCAAACCGTTGCCGGGATATCTGGAGGCCATGCGCGAGCTGACGAAAGACAACGATATCCTGCTCATATTCGATGAAGTCATCACCGGTTTCCGCGTCGGCCTTGGTGGAGCCCAGGAACTCTACGGAGTCACTCCCGACCTCGTTACCTTCGCCAAGGCCTTTGCCGGCGGGTATCCGATCGCGGGTGTGGCCGGACGGAGGGAAATACTCCAAAGTGGTGTCCACCCTGCCGGAACCTTCAATGCCAATCCGCTGTGCGTCGCAGCTGCGATAGCCACCTTGGATATCATCGGCAGGCCCGGCACCTACGAGAACATGCAGCGGATCACCGATAGGATCAAGGACGGGGTGAACTTCCTCGCCTCGCGCTACCGGGTCAACCTCTGGTGTGACAGCCAGGTTTCGATCTGGCAGCTCTCTTTCGGTATAGACGGGCCCATGCGCGATTATCGCGACAACTTCAAGGTCGACAAGCGGACCTATCTCGATTTCTACAAGCGTTGTCTGGACCGTGGAGTCAGGTTGCACTCGGGACGCGGGCGCTTCTATATTTCGACTGCCCATACGGACAAGGATGTCGACAAGACCCTTCAAGTGTTCGAAGATGTCTTCAAGGAGATGTTCAACAACCATGTATGATGTTGTCTTTGTGAATGCGACGGTGGTGGATGGTAGCGGTGCAAGCCGCTATCAGGCGGATGTGGCAATCGACGGATCCCGGATCGCGGCCATAGGTGATGCCAAGACGATGCAAGGCCGGTTGCTGGTCGATGCCTCCACTCTCGTGCTTGCTCCCGGTTTCATAGACTTCCACTCGCATGCCGAGTGGAATTTGACGTTACCCGACCAGGAGGAGTTCTTGCTCCCGTTCCTGCGCCAAGGGGTGACCACGTTCGTCGGGGGCAACTGCGGGTTCTCTCCGTATCCGGTGGACCGGCACACGAAGGACCTGGTGCTGGCAAACTCGCAGTTCCTCACCAACGAAGCCTTCGAATTCGCCTGGGAAACCCAGAAGGAATTCACCGATATGGTGTCGCGCTCCGGCACCTTGCTCAATGTTGCGCTGCTAACCGGACACGGCAGCCTGCGGTCGCTGCTCAAGGGCAACGATCCCGCTCCGATTTCCCCATTCGAATACTCCCAGATGGTCTATCTTATCCATCAGGCGAAGGAGTCGGGCAGCTACGGCATCTCCTTGGGACTCTCCTATATTCCCAGCATGTTCGCCGATATGGAAGAGCTTCGGTGTGTATTTGCCGCAGCCGCGCGCGAAGACCTCATTGTCACGATCCATGGGCATACCTACAGCTGGATCTCGCCGTTCTTCACCGATACGACCGATTCGGACAAACCTGCGGTCGCGCACAATGTGCGGGATATCGAGCTGTTCATCAAGTTGGCCAAGGAAGAGGGAACGAAGCTGCACCTGTCGCACGTGTTGCTCAAGGGACGCAAGACATGGGAAACCTTATCGAGTGTGTTGGATACCATCGACCGGGCGGTCGGGGATGGATGCGATATCACCTTCGGGGTGATCCCGTACCATTGGGGCAATACCCTCATCAAGACACTGCTGCCCAACTGGTTCCTGGAGGATTTCGACCGCAACAGCAAGGATAGCGGTGCTGTTGCCCGGTTGGGCCGCGAATTGCTCGAGATGGAGGCCAAGATAGGGCGTACGAGCGACGACCTGATCCTCCTGTGGGGCGGCGAGTCCGACGTGTTGGCACCCTTCGAGGGCAAGACGTTCCGTCAGATCGCCCAAGAAAAGTCGATCGGGGAAATCGAGACGATCCTGTGGATAATCGATGAAAGCGACGGCAAGGCCCGTATATTGACCGCATCCTATTCGGGACAGGAGGGTGTCTATAGCGACCCCTTGCACAAGTTGCTCGGCCATCCCCGCTCCATCATCGAAATCGATGCCATTGTCACCGACACCTCGGGCCCCCAAACGCCCGCGGCATCGGGAGCTTTTCCCCGACTCTTGGGGACCTATTGCCGCAAGAACCATCTGTTCTCCCTGGAACAGGCGGTACACAAGATCACCGGAAAGCCTGCCGAACGGCTGGGACTCGTCGATCGGGGTCGCATCACCGTAGGAGCCATTGCGGATTTGGTCCTCTTCGATCCGGACAGAATCGCCGAACATACATCGACCGGACAACCGTCTTCCGACGGGGACGGGCCCACAACGGTGCATGTGGAGCAGGGTACAGGGCCGGTTGGAATCGAACAAGTATGGATGGGCGGTACGAAAGTGGTTGAAAAAGGCAAAAATGTGTTGAAAAAAAGAATTGGAGCAGTGATTATAAACTAACGCGTTTTTTGGAGCCATCCGGAACGTTGTTGTCATAGGAGTTGTCATGGAAGAGAATTCACCGTATTTCAGTCTACCCGATTACATTTCCGGCAGGATTTCCAAAGACATCCTCCTTGGCAAGCACAAGGCCGGGGACAAGTTGGTCGAAGCCATGTTCCAGGAGGAGTTCCAGGTCAGCAAGTCGCCGGTCCGAGAAGCGTTCCAGATGTTGATCAACGCCGGACTGGTCGAACGCAAGAACCGTCGCGGTTGCTTCGTGAAGGTCCTGACATCCGAGGAGATCGAGAACATCTACGAGGTTCGTATGAGCCTTGAAGGCCTCGCCGCACGGGATGCCTACATGCGGATGTCCGACGACGATCTCAAGCGGTTGCAGGGGCTCTACCATGCTATGGAGAAGGATGTCGCAGCGAAGGATACCTTCGGATACCTGCACCACCACAATGATTTCCAGCGCTTTTTCGGCGAGGTGAGCCGCAATGGCGTGCTCGTCGAGATTTGTGAGAAGTTGCGGGTGCAGAACATGTGGTACAACATGCAATTCTTTGAAGTCGACCTGGAGGTGGACTTGCACACCCATGACGAATTGATGGACCATTTCACCAAACGGGACCTTGATCCCGACCAGGTGCAGCTGCTCATGTACAACCACGTACGTGTCGGTCTGGAGAACTTCAGGGCATATATCCGAAACGAAGGAACGTTGAAGGCGTGAACACAAACCAAGAGCTTCCCCAACTCATCAAGGTGCGCCAACGCTTGAAGCGTCCGGTGATGGACAACCTCGTGCCCAACGTACTGGTGCAACTGCAACGTCTGGAGAAACTTCCGGCCCGTGGTGCCAGGGTTGCCCTGACAGTCGGCAGCCGCGGCATAACCGACCTCGTGCCGATTGTACAAACAGTCGCCGATTTCCTGCGTTCCCGTGATCTGCAGCCTTTCGTTGTTGCATGCATGGGCTCGCACGGTGGCGGTACGGTTGAAGGTCAGCTGGAAGTCCTGCACGGGTATGGGATTACCGAGGAGACCCTTGGGATCCCGGTGATGGCTTCCACCGAGACAGTGTCCTTCTTCGGTGAGGCCTATGGCGATGTTGTCCATGTGAACAAGCTTGCATGGGATGCCGATTGCATGGTGGTGATCAACCGGGTGAAAAAGCATACCGATATCCACGCTCCCATCGAGAGTGGTTTGTGCAAGATGATCGCTATCGGATTGGGCAACAAGAAGCAGGCGGAGATCCTGCACCACAACGGGTTGGATGTGCTTTCCGATTCGATTCCTCTGATCGCGACCGACGTGGTCGCTACCGGGAAAGTGCTCTTTGGAGTGGCGATTGTTGAGAACGCCTATGCCGAAACCGCCTTGGTCGAGGTTGTTGCCCCCGAGGACATGGTGTCGAGGGAGAAGGAGTTGCTCCAGTATGCGCTGGAACTTTCACCCAAGTTGCCGGTGGACCGCTTGGATGTCCTGGTGATCGACGAGGGTGGCAAGGACTACAGCGGAAGCTGCATCGATACCCATGTGATCGGGCGGATGCGGTTGGAGGGGGAGCGGGACTTGCATACCCCGATTATCCACCGGGTGGTGGTGTGCGACCTTTCCGAGCATTCCCAGGGCAATGCGGCCGGAATCGGCTTGGCCGATTTCATCACGCGCCGGTTCTTCGACAAGATCGATTTTCCATCGACCTATACGAATTGCATCTCCTGCATCTTCCCCGAGCGGGGCAAACTTCCCATCGTCATGGAGTCCGACGAGGATGCCATAGCCGCTGCGTTGGCAACGTGCCGGGCCAGCTCCCGGGCCAATCCGAGGGTGATTCGTATACACGACACGTTGCACCTGGAAGAGATGTATGTCTCCAAAGCCGTACTGGACGAGATACAGGATGATCCGAATATAATTATTTCATAAAGTACCAGGTACCGTTTTTCAATTTTGCATACAAAATGTAAATATGGTGCCAGGTACCAATATGGTTGACAAGTCAACGAATAAGTATAATAGTTGACGTATCAACCAAAAAGGGGATATGTCGTGGCGAAAAGTATCGGTAGGCTGATTTCCATCCTCTATCGGAAAAGCCTCGTGTATATGAACTCGGCGTTGAAGGAATATGGCTTGACCGCGTCCGAGCAACCGTTCCTCACGTCCCTGTACCATTACAATGGCATGACGCAGGAACAATTGTCGGAACACTTGAACATCGACAAGGCCGCGACTGCCCGGGTGGTGCAATCGTTGGTCGCGAAAGGGTTCGTGGTAAAGAGGAAGGCCGTGGACGACAAGCGGTTCAACCGTATTTTCCTTACCGAGAAGGGGAAGGAGAGCAAGCGGTATGTCTTGCCGATCCTATCGCAATGGAGCGAGCTTTTGGCAGCTGGGATGGATGAAGAGACGCGGGATGCATTGTATGGGACACTCGAAACGATGGTTTCGCACGTAGGGCAGTAGCAGGATGGATACAATGGAGCATACTTTAGATGAGGCACAGGGGAACCCGCTTGGATTTGTGAAGGTTTCCCGGTTGTTGGCACAATTTTCCCTACCCGCAATTGTTGGCATGATGGTAAACGCGCTGTACAACGTGGTCGACCGCATGTTCATAGGCAATGCCGCCGACTTGGGTGTCAACGGATTGGCAGGCATCACCATCGGATTCCCAATTATGATCATCCTCATGTCGATCGGTATTCTGTTCGGGGTAGGGGGAGCCACCACCTTCTCGATCCGATTGGGCGAGGGAAAAGTCGACGAGGCACACAAGGTCTTGGGCAACGCTTTTGCTTTGCTGGTGGGCAGCGGTATTCTGTTCATGGTATTGGGTGAAGTGTTTCTCATGCCATTGCTGCGCATGTTCGGTGCGAGCGAGGCTGTCATGCCCTACGCATCCAGCTATATGCGTGTGATTTTCCTCGGTGCGATCTTCCAGGTGACCAGTATGGGAATGAATAATTTCCTGCGGGCCGCCGGCCAGCCGAAACGGGCGATGATCACCATGTTCGTGGGGGCTGGCATCAACATCATCCTCGATGCCCTCTTCATCTTCGGTTTCAAGATGGGGATGGTCGGAGCCGCCTTGGCAACAATTATTGCCCAGTGCATCTCCATGATCTGGATACTCTCCTATTTCCTCAACAAGAAGAAGAGTCGGCATGTGATCACATTGAGCTCCATGCGGCTGAAACGGGCAATTGTTGCCAGTATTGTGGCATTGGGGCTGCCGGGATTCCTCATGCAACTGGCTAACAGTGTGTTGAATGTGACGCTGAACAAGAATCTTCTGCTCTATGGTGGAGACCTCGCGGTATCGGCCATGGGTATTGTCAACAGTGTCCAGACGATGCTGTTGATGCCTATCATCGGGTTGAACCAGGGCGTCCAGCCGATTGTTGGGTTCAACTACGGTGCGAAGAAATTCGGACGGGTCAAGACAACCGAGGCCCTTGCCATTACCGTCGCAACCATTATTGTTACCATCGGATTCCTCGTGGTGCAATTGTTTTCCAGGGAATTGGTGTCGATATTTACCAGCGATGCCGAACTTGTTGAATTCGGTAGCTATGCACTGCGGTCCTGGTTCCTGATCCTTCCTGTCATCGGTTTCCAGGTGATCGCTGCCAACTTTTTCCAAGCCACGGGGCGGCCCCGTTCGGCATTGTTCCTGATATTGTTGCGGCAAGTGATCCTACTCATACCGGCAATTGTGATTTTCCCCAAGATTTGGGGGATGCCGGGACTCGTGCATGCGGCACCGTTTGCCGACGCCATATCATCGACGGTCACCGGCATCTGGTTCTATTTCGGGATCAAGCGTTTGGTGAAGGTCTCCCCGACAGACAAGGTACACGATTGAGGAACCATATGTATTCCCGGTTTGAAGGGTTACGTCCCGGAAATATTACAGGAACCAGTATATCGCCGATGCGCCGATCCTTGCCTTATCAAAATTCGGCTCGATATCGTCTGCTGTAGTGCTGCTGAACGTGTACCCATACGACGGGACGTCGAGCGAAATGCCGAATGACAGGTTCCCCAGCCTCACATCGGCATGGGCGCGGTATCCGACCACCGAATCGGTAAGCAGTTCACCATAATTGTCGACTTGGCGGTATGACCAATTGGCAGAATCATTCGGGTTGATGAAGTGGCGATAGGTAACTACTTCATCATTATCAAAATGAACCAAATAATAGGGCCCCATCCCGATACCGATGTCCAGCAAACCGAACAAGGGAAGATTGACCCCTATGGTGCCGATTCCATTAAGATACTCATTGGTGTTTGTTAAAACCCCGGTCATCGCCACTTCAATAAAATCCAATCGTAAGCGCAAGTCGGTTCCGAATTGATAGCTTGCCGGGTTGACCATCTCGTTCATGGGGAAACCATGTTCGATGAGCATGGAACCCCGGGCATAATTACCAACACCAAAAGAGAAAGCACTTGCAGCCAGGGCGACACACACCATACTTGCAAGCACGACGGCACACACAATCCTTTTCATGAAGAACCTCCTGGAATCGGTCAAAGCCGGCACCCAAGCGGTTCCTGATTATAGGATTTCAGATGCTTGATAACACGGATGCGCCTCCTGGAGCATAAACGCGAATATACCCCATGTCAAATGAAAAAACCTTGTCGCCAACGTTGGTACCTGGCACCAATTTTCAATTTTGTATACAAATTGGTAAAACGGTACCTGGTACCGTGCAGTTCCTTCCGTTCGCTTTTGCTGTATACATGGCGGTATCGGCTTGGTTCAATGCTGTTTCCCAAGAAATGCCCATGTGTGGAGAATAGATGCTTACCCCGAAACTGGCGGTGATGCCCACTGGTTGTCCTCCATGGGTAATGCTGGTCTCGGCGATTCCGAGCCGAAGTTCCTCGGCGAACTGGAAGGCATCGTACAAGGATGTTCCACGGCACAACAGGATAAATTCCTCACCGCCGTACCGTGCGCACAAATCGGAAGGTCTCGCATGTTCGGCAACCAGTTGGCCAACCTTCTGCAACGCAAGGTCTCCCGCGCTGTGCCCATAGGTGTCGTTGATTTCCTTGAAATTGTCGAGATCGAAGATGATGAGGGAGAACATGCCGTTACGAACTTGTTCGAGCCGTGTTGCCTCCTCGGTAGCGAGTTCCATGAATTGGCGGTGGTTGAGTAGGCCCGTAAGCCCATCCGATGCCGCCAACCGTTCCAATTCCTTCACATAGGAGCGCAATTCCGTGATGTCGTGCAAGAGATACAACATTCCCATGTTTTCTTGCCGTTTGTCGGTTATCGGCGATTTGGAGATGGTGAACGTTCGCTGTTTTCCATCGACCGGCAAGACAACCTCGCCCGCCTGGGATGCGTTGGTGAATGAATCCCACAATTGGGGATGCGACTCGGAGAGTGTTTTTCCGTAGACACCAGCATCATTTTGCAGGAACAGCTCCCTTGCCTGGTGGTTGCTGTCGATCAGGCGATGCTTGTTATCAAGTACGAATACCGCTTCGTGCATCGCGTTGAGCACCATGGTCCGGGCAATCGGTACCAAGTCGAACAACTGCATCTTGGCCATCCCCCAATACAGCAGCAAGCCGGAGAGTGTGAACGATATCGGCACGATGTCGAGATTGTAGGGAACCACCTGTTTCAACAACAGCAGATGGGTGAATATGGGAAGAACGGTGGCTAGCATGAGCAGGAGATATTGTGTCCTGAAACTTCCTTTTGCCCGGACCAAGTTGTATACCATGCGGATTGATCCGCTCAAGTACAATATGATGATGGTGGCATTGATGATCCAGAAACCTGTTGCCCTGTCGAATTTTATGGCAGTGATCGGAAGATTCTCCTGCAAAGTGAGGCTGTGGTAGACCAATCGATGCCATCCGTTCGTCCATACGAAAAGGCAAATCAGTACCGGTATTATATAGAGGATCTGCAGTTGCTTCACAATTTCTTGTTCACTCTTCAGGTCTTGCGGCTTATAGGACCATGCTATCAAAATCCAGAAGACAGGAATGAACGACAATCCCAAATATTCGAGATTCAAGAAGAATATCGCTCCTTTTAGTCCCGGGGATATGATTTCAAAGAGATAACTTGTCGCATAGACGGCATTTGCAAAAAACATGCCTGATAGGAAACGCAACGGTTGGGAGCTTGCCCGCTTCCTGTACACCAACATGGAAAGGACGGTTGAGATGATAGCCGAAGCAAAGATGGCAATTTCAAATGCTGTAATGAATCCCATATTCTTCCATTGTGGTGCCACAAGGGCCGAATCGGTATCGCCTCTCTGTGCCCCTCAAATTTTTTCCAAAATACCACGAATGTCCAACGCAAGCAAGAGCGGTACCTGGTACCATTTTTCAATTTTGCATACAAAACGAAAAACAGGTACCTGGTACGTTAGAGCAAACCGATCACCTTCCACCATCCGACTTCCACGAACGTGGTCATGAGGTATACCACCGCGGTGAGGGGGATACCGAGCCGTATCGTTTCCTTCTGTGAGTAGAGGCCATTTCCTTCGCCTTGTCCGACCAGTGTGTTCATGTGGTGGAAGGGGAGGATGTAGTGGCTTCCGATGACCGAGTAGGCCCAGAGGGATGTAACCAGCGGACTTATCCCCAACGGCTCGGTGAACACCAGGAGCGCTGGAATGGCCACGCCCATCACCGCCAGGACACTTCCGAGGAGCATGTGTACCAGTATGGTGAAGCTGGTGACCAATGCGGCAAGCACGAATATGTTGGTCGGAACATAGGAGGGTAAAACAGCTTGGGCAATCCATGCGTTCATGCCGGTTTGGGCTCCCACTTTTCCTATCGCCACCGCCGCGGTGATGAACAGCAGCACGTGGATCGGAACATCCTTCCAGGATTTGCCATCGACAACACCGCCGATTACAGGCAGGCTCATCAGCATGGCGAGAAGGAACGTGACCCATCCGATATCGATCTTGTGGATCGAGTCGGTAGTCCAGAGTGCTATCGCAATCACCAGCCATACGATGATCCGCTTTTCCTTGCTTCCCAAGGTGCCCAGTTCCTGCAGCTTCCTGCCGATCGCCGCCTTGTCGACAACCAAGGGTTTGCTTGGTTTGAAGAGCAGCAGGATAAGCAGGCAGGTCATCACACTCGCGAAAGCGGCGGGAAGGCCCATCACCTGTAGCCATCCCATCCATCCCAACTCGACTCCCGCGTACTCGATAGCGAGGGGGTTGGTGACGCTTGCTCCGGTAAGGAAGATCATGGAGACGGGAACCGATGCCGCAAAGACCGTGAAGCCGATCTTCACCGCATCGACCCGTGGCACTTTGGCCGTGTCTATGAGTACCAGCATGACCGACATGATGAGGAATGCGCGTGGCCAGGCATGCGGAATGATCAGGCTGAGGCCGAAAGTGAGGAGGAATATCGAGACGATCAGGCTTTTGAAGGTGGTGACGAAACGGAGCATGAAGAGATAGGCGATGCGTTCCCCCAGCCCCGAGGATTTTACTGCTCCGGCGATCAGATAGGCTCCGATGATGAGGTAGATGCTGGAATTCAGCCAGGTGGAGAAGACTGTCTTGGGTTCGGCAACCTTCAGGATCACGAGCAGCACCAGATAGAGTCCCGAGGTGTAGCCGGTTTGGGCTATCTGGAAGGCCCAGAAGGTGACGGTCATGAGCGAGAGAGCCAATCCCACCCGTCCATTGTCTCCCAATCCTTCGAGAGGGAGCAGCATGCACAATGCGGCGACCAAGATTCCAGCGACCAACCCCCACGTTTTCATCCGCGTCATGGCATCTCCCATATTCTTTTTTCATACCATAGCGGAATCGCGAGGGGTTGTCATGTACCTGGTACCGATTTTCGATTTTGTATACAAAGT
>Ga0154462_141_pt1 | contig 28636 bp, 22 predicted proteins | sample RifGroC2_FD_105655 | JGI IMG/M metagenome (GOLD analysis project Ga0154462, IMG submission 105655) | Spirochaetes bacterium GWC2_52_13
AATCAGATATCCGGCAGACGCTCCAACGAGAGCAAATGGCTTGACAGGCAGGTTCAAAGGAAAGCTTGCCTTGAGGAGTACAGGAACTTGAATATAATTCAAATTGAAGTCCGTTGGGGTCACCTCAGAAAAAGCTGGATGGGCAGTCAGATCGACATCCGACCTGAATCCATTCATTACAAAATACACACCGGATTGTGCAGATAAGTCGACAATATTTTCGATTGAGTAGAAATCATATTCCCCAAAGACGCCACCGGTAATACCATACCGAGGAGTACCTTCGCCACTAGGCTCGGTTCCAACGAATGCCATGCTTCCACCAGCGCTCACGCCAGCACCGAAAGCTCCAGCGAATACGAACGACGAACCAAGAAACAAAATCAGCAATGCAAGCATCACGTGCTTTTTCATCAAATTCCTCCTTATGCAAATACACATATTGTATGCAGTATAAATGAGGTTGAAAAAGATAACAACTACAAATTACAGGGAATTGTATAAATAAAACTTACACAAAGGTTTGTTTGGCATTTTATACCTGTTCTTTTTGTTTCAAATCCAATTTTCCACACACGTGCATCGACTATCCACTTGGCAGAATACGCAGAGGCTGCATCCAGTGCAGAACATGCATGGATACTACGGAGTGATTACAACAGGACATTTTTGAGAATCCATCGGTCGAAACCTTCCTATTTCTGAAGAAAACCAATTCGTTTTTTCAGAAATTTTTTCCTCATTCCGTTCCATTTCTTTATCTGTTCAATATTTGATATCGATACGTCATTATTTTGGACACTTATCACCAACTTTGTAGGGTACTGTTCCAAAAATCTATCTTATAGCAGTTTAAGTTTTACGAATCTTATCATTCGGCGCCGTTCTGTACGATTTTTGTTGACGGGGCATCTCTCCATGGTATATCCGTTTACTTGCATAACTATGCGGCATCGTATACTATCGGTCTGCATGTGCGCATATCATCTTTCTCATTGTCGTGAGGTTGCCAATGACTAAATATATCATCAGACGGCTGTTAGGAATCATCCCGACACTCTTGGTGATTATCACCATCAGTTTTTTCATTGTCCGCGTTGCTCCTGGCGGACCCTTCGATGGCGAACGAGCTTTGCCTGAAGTCGTCAAACGGAATATCGAAGCCAAGTACCATATGGACGACCCACTTTTGATCCAGTATGGCCGGTACATGTTCGATGTATTGCGGGGAGACCTCGGTCCTTCCTTCCGATACAAGGACCATGACGTCAACTTCTATATTTTCCAGAGCTTACCCAACTCCATGATCCTTGGAGTCATAGCCATTTCCCTATCGATTATATTCGGCATCACCAGCGGGATGTTGGCGGCGGTGAAGCAAAACACCTGGGTGGACTACCTTAGTATGGCCTTGGCCGTGGTGGGAATATCGGTCCCACTGTTTGTCATAGGACCGGTCCTGCAATACGTATTTGCAATGCGGTTGGGCTGGTTGCCAACCTCGGGTTGGTTTACCGCCGGGGATGGCTGGAAAACCATTATCCTGCCCGCCGTGACATTGGCATTTGCAGATTTTGCGACAATCGCGCGACTTACCCGCTCGAGTATGCTCGAAACACTGCGCAGCGACTATATCAGAACCGCGAAAGCCAAGGGGATGAAGCCCTCTGCAATCATTTTCAAGCATTCCATGAAAGGAGCCATGCTCCCGATCGTCAGTTATCTCGGCCCAGCCTTCGCCGGAATCATCACAGGATCTGTGGTAGTCGAACAGGTCTTCAGGATTCCCGGACTGGGAAAATTCTTCGTGCAGTCGTCTTTCAATCGTGACTATACCCTGATTGTCGGCGTTGTTATCGTCTACTCGGTAATTCTTGTCATCATGAATTTCATTGTTGACATTGTCTACTCGTTGCTAGACCCACGCATCACCTACAAATAGGATTGGAGACGCCGAATGAACCTATTCAATAAGAAAAAGACAAAGCTAGAGGCGACCAACGAGTTCAACCAGGTTGTCGTAGGCAACAGCCTCACCAAGGATGCTTGGAGAAGGCTAAAGAAAAACAAGATGGCAGTCATAAGCGTTGTCATCGTGAGCATATACATACTGTTGGCAATACTCGCTCCGATTCTACCCATCTATCCATATGATGAAATCATCCTCGACCACCAACACCTCAAACCTTCGCTTTCCAAGACTTCGGGAGAGTTGCTGACAGAAAAGAAGATGGCTGACCTGTATACCCAAGCATGGCGGCAAGGTCGCCTGAAGGTCACACCCGAAGAGGATGACATGCTGTGGGCTTGGATCGACAGCAGCAATGCGAACAAGGTATGGGACTACATGTTCATCGTCGGTTCCGAACAAATCGCCGACGGGACCTACACCTTCACTTCCGCCGAAAAGCGGACCATCGATAATCTTGAGAAAAAACTGAAAACAGACTTGCAGATCACCGTCAAGAAGGTGTGGCACACCAACCAGGAAACAGGAAAGAAGGACAATGTCGCGAAGCTTCCTGTTGAACAGGTTGTCGAAATCTATGCCGAAATGGTCGGAACTTCTGTCGAAATCGTCAGCGAACAGTACGAACGTGAGATCGAACAACAACTGGTGAAGGTCATCATGGCCCAGAATCCGGATTTGACCCCGGAAGAATACCTGCTCCTCTATGACAAGGAACTGGAATCCATGTCGGAGAAGGAACACGATAAGCTGGTAAAGGAAAATGTATTGGCCAAGATTTCTTCCCGTGCAAAGGAAATAGCCAGCAAGGACCTGAAGGTTGCTGCCACCGACGAAAGTGCGGTTTTCCCTTTGGATAAGGAAATCATCATACAAGGATCCCTCTCTGCGGATGTCGAAGCTACCAAAATGCATGACCGCCGCTATTATCTCGGAACAGACTACCAGGGCCGGGATATGCTTTCGAGAATCATCTATGGTGGGCAGGTCTCGATCGCCATCGGCTTTATTGGAACCATAACCAGCGTATTCATCGGCATTATCCTAGGTGCGTTGGCAGGATATCTCGGGGGCAAGGTCGACTACTTCATCATGCGTATCGTCGACATCATGTACGGCTTGCCTTATATGCTGTTGGTAATCATCGCCATGGCCATCTTCGGTCGGAACATATTGAACCTGTTCTTCGCCTTGGCCATCATCAGTTGGCTAACCGTCAGCAGAATGGTCCGTGGACAGATCATGTCCTTGAAGAACCAGGAGTTCATCGAAGCTGCCAGATCCATGGGGGCTCCCACCTGGCGCATCATATTCAGGCACCTGGTACCCAATTCGTTGAGTGTCATAATCGTATTCTCCACGTTGAGGATTCCTTCGTTCATCATGACCGAATCGTTCCTCTCCTTCCTTGGACTTGGTGTCCAGGCTCCATACGCGTCGTGGGGATCACTCGTAGGTGATGCAGTCGGAGGCATGACATTGTATCCATGGAAATTGTTCTTCCCGGCAGCAGCCATGACCATCTTCCTGTTCGCCATGAACTTTCTTGGAGATGGACTACGCGACGCCTTCGACCCACAGAGCAAGAACCAGTTATAGGAGTATTTCAAAGTGACGAATGCAACATCACCTGATACATATAAAAGATTGTTGGAGGTCAAGGGCCTCCAGACCTACTTCAAGACCGATGCCGGTATAGTAAAGGCAGTCGACGGTATATCCTTCACGTTGAACAAGGGCGAGACCCTGGGAATCGTTGGGGAATCGGGAAGCGGCAAATCGGTGACCAACCTCTCCATCATGAGGCTCATCCCCAGTCCTCCGGGAAAAATCGTCGGAGGTGAAGTCCTGTTCGAGGGAAAGGACATCCTGAAGCTCTCCGAAGGTGAGCTTCGCCATCTTCGGGGCAACGACATCTCCATGATTTTCCAAGACCCCATGACCAGCCTCAATCCCTTCCTGAGAATTTCGACACAGATGATCGAAACAATCAGACTGCACCAGAGCATGTCGAGGAAAGAAGCTTTGGCAAAGTCGATCGAGATGCTCAAGCTGGTTGGAATTCCCGCAGCCGAAGAGCGTATCCACAGCTATCCCCACCAGTTTTCCGGTGGTATGCGCCAACGGGTCATGATCGGCATGGCCCTCAGTTGCGAGGCCAAGATCCTGATTGCGGACGAACCGACTACGGCCCTGGATGTGACAATCCAGGCACAGATACTCGAATTGATCCAGGAGCTTTCGAAAAAGCTCGATACCGCCGTAATCCTCATTACCCACGATTTGGGCGTAGTGGCCGGGATGTGCGATACCGTGTGTGTCATGTATGCGGGAAAAATTGTCGAGAAGGCAAAGACCGACGACTTGTATGCCAATCCCTCGCATCCCTACACCTATGGCCTTATTCAATCGGTTCCCCGCTTGGACAAAGCCCACGATGGAAAGCTATTCTCGATCGAGGGGCAACCACCGAACGTGATCGACCTCCCGCCGTGCTGCCCGTTCCATCCCCGCTGCCACAAGGCAATGGATATCTGTCGGACCCAATACCCACCCACAAAGGACCTGGGTAATGGTCACGAGGTCTCTTGCTGGCTGTTCATCGACGAGAAGGAGCACTCACATGAGTAAGACAACAGAAAAAAGACCGTTGCTGGAAGTCAAGGACCTCAAGCAGCATTTCCCTATAGAGTCGGGTTTCATCATGAAACGACAGATCGGTGCGGTCCGGGCTGTCGATGGCATTTCGTTTACCGTAAACGAAGGCGAGACTTTGGGAATCGTCGGAGAGTCGGGTTGTGGGAAATCGACAACAGTCAGATCCATCGCCCAGTTGTACAAGCCGACTTCGGGTAGCGTGATCTTCGACGGGATCGACCTGGTCAATGCCCCGAGGGAACAGATGCTCGATGCCCGCAAGAATATCCAGATGATTTTCCAAGATCCGTACGCGTCACTGGATCCCCGTATGACCGTGAGGACCATCATTGCCGAACCGTTGGAGATCTATCGAACGCGCGGCATGCTCGACGCTTCCGTTACTCGGGATGTCATTGAAAAGCGTGTCGAGGAACTCATGGAGCGGGTTGGTCTGAACAGGGCTTTCAAGAATAGATACCCCCACGAATTCAGCGGCGGACAACGCCAGCGGATTGGAATCGCACGGGCATTGGCCCTCAATCCGAAAATCATCCTGGCGGACGAACCGGTGAGCGCACTCGACGTATCGATCCAATCGCAGATATTGAACCTCCTGCATGACCTGCAGAAGGAGCTGGGACTCACCTATGTCTTCATCGCACATGACTTGGCGGTCATCGAGTATATCAGCACCCGGGTGGCGGTCATGTATCTTGGCAAGATCATGGAGCTTTCCCGCTCCAGCGACTTGTACAAGAATCCGCTGCATCCGTATACCAAAGCCTTGCTTTCAGCGGCTCCCATACCCGACCCGGTGATCGAGAGGAAACGGCAACGCATAATCCTCACCGGCGATGTCCCGTCCCCGAACAAGGAGCGCTTCGGTTGTTACTTCTACGACCGCTGTCCGTACAAGATGGAGAAGTGCAAGACCAACATTCCACCCATGAAGCGGATGGACGAACACCATGAGGTAGCCTGTTGGTTGTACGAGTAGTTTTCGTTTCCGTGTTGTTTCAAGGCGCTACAGTTGCTGTGGCGCCTTTTGCATCTACACGTCCCTGACAGAAACCGACTGGTAGATATCCGGTTCCCGGTCGGCGTGGAACGGCAGGTCCATGATCGCAGCCAGGGCCTGGGCAGCGGCTTCGGTCCTACCACCGCTGGTCCGCTCGGGAAGAATCTCAATGTCCTTCGTGGAATCGTCCTGCATATGCAACGAGAACACGAGCATGGCCTTGTTCCGACCGCGTGGTCTCACATTCGTCTCATGTGGAGAACTCCCTCGCACAAAATGGGTGATCTCCAACATCTGAATGGAAGGTGCCGGGTAGGTCTCACGTTTTACCAGGCCATAAAAACCGATCGTATAGGTGACCGTGTGTGTATGCGGGTCGAACATCCATGATTCGCGGTACCCCAGACCGATCAGGCTGACGATGAAAAGGGCCAACGGTACGATTGATGGTGTGGTCAAACCCCCATCGATAAGCACAGAGGCAAAACCCAATCCAATGAACAGGCAAAATAGCGCATAGAACCAGCGGGTCGCATTCGAAACCGCATAGCTACCTACCCCATTGGGCATCTGTTTGAACCTCATCCGCATCCCACGAACCTCCTGAAACTGCAGGCTCAAAGCCGACAGGTGAAATATACCTGTTACCACGGCAGAAGGAAAGTGCCAGCATGTAAAATACTGTGGACGGTACCAATCGACGCACCCTGTCGGAATCCCATCGATTCTTTTATTTTTCTTGATTATTGCATATCTTTACTGTACTCTATGGTGAACGCATATATTTTCATAAGGAGATATGTATATGAAAAAAGTCCTATCAATTGCATTAATCATTCTCCTTGTCGGTGCCTTATTTGTTTCCTGTGGAAAGAAAGAAGAGGCCGCCAAGGTTGAGACACCAGCTGCACCCGCAGCTCCGGCACCTGCTGCCCCAGCCGCTCCTGCCGCCGTAACTCCAGCACCTGCTGCTCCAGCCGCTCCGGCTCCAGCCGCACCTGCTGCTGCCAAGGATGCTGTGGTATTCAAATTGGTCAACGGCGCAGAGCCCGAGAGCCTCGATCCCCATCAGATCCAGGGAGTTCCCGAACATCGCCTCTATGAAGCGATTTTTGAAGGACTGATTGCCTATGATCCGGAAACCGCCGAAGGTATCCCGGGCTTGGCCGAAAGCTGGACTGCCAGCGATGACGGGACCCAGTACACCTTCAAATTGCGCGATGCAGTATGGAGCGACGGTGTGAAGATCACCGCCAAGACTGTCGTAGACTCATGGATCCGCGAGCTCGATCCCGCGACTGCCAGTCCCTACGCATGGTTCCCGGCAATGTTCCTCAAGGGCGCAGCCGAGTTCAACTCTGGCGATGCCGGTCCGGAAGCTGTTGGTATCCGCGCACTTGACGAGATGACGTTCCAGATGGATCTTCTCGGACCCTTGCCGTATGCAATTGGTGCTTTGGCACACTACTCCTTCGCGGTTGTCCCCCTCCATGCCATTGAAAAGTTTGGCGACGAGTGGACACTCCCAGAAAATTTTGTCGGTAACGGCCCCTATGTCTTGAAGGAATGGGTTCCCCAGTCCTACATCAAAGTCGTTCCCAACGAGAAGTATTGGGATCGCGAAGCTGTGAAGCTCGACGAAGTCGTCTTCTATGCTATCGACGACAACAACACCGCCTACAACATGTACCTTAATGGTGAAGTCGACTGGATGACCACGGTTCCCCTCGATCAGATCGAAGCCGCATCCTTGCGCCGCGACTACCACCGTGCACCACAGTTGTCGACCTACTATTATGTGTTCCAGACCGAGAAATCTCCTTTCGATGACGTGCGTGTAAGAAAGGCCCTTTCCATGGCATTCGACCGCCAGGCATTGGTCGACCAGGTCACCCGTGCCGGACAGATCCCAGCTTGGGGTATTGTTCCTGAAATGGCTGGATATCCTGGCCTCGGCGAACCTATCTTCGATGTCGAGCAGGCCCGCAAGCTTCTCGCGGAAGCCGGTTATCCGAATGGTGTAGGCTTCCCGAAGACCGCTGTGCTCTACAACACAAGCGAAGGCCACAAGGCTATCGCAGAATTCTTGCAGCAGGAATGGAAGAACAACCTCAATATTACCATTGAGCTTGAGAACCAGGAATGGGCAACCTACCTCTCATCCAGAAACGAAGGTGACTTCCAAGTCGCACGTGCCGGATGGGTCGGTGACTACCAGGATCCGAATACCTTCCTCGACATGTTCATCACCGGTGCCGGTATGAACGGCGGAAAGTACTCCAACGAAGTGTACGACATCCTGATCAAGGAAGCTGCCATGATGGGTGGTGCGGACCGTCTTGAAGTCCTTTTGACTGCCGAGGACATCCTCATCAACGAAGATCAGGCTCTCATGCCGATGTACTACTACACAACCAACAACATGATCGACACCTCCAAGTGGGGCGGCTGGTATCCAAACACCATGGACTACCATCCGACCAAGGACGTCTACCTCAAGTAGTTGTTCCCCTTTCACGATTTTTACAGCTCCTGGCGTTCTGCCAGGAGCTTTTTCATATCCCGCCTTTCCATTGCCAACAGCAGGAAAAAAAGCTATAGTCGCCACATGGACAAGACGCTTACCAGCACTCCCATATCGGGTACGATCACCGTTCCGGCTTCGAAGTCGCAGACAATCCGGGCTCTATTGGTAGCGACATTCGCCAAAGGTCGCAGTATTATCCACAACCCGTTGGATTCCCAGGATACCCGCTCGTGTATCGAGGTGTGCCGTGCCTTCGGGGCAACCATCGTCCCAGACGTTTCGACAGAAGGATTGACGTCCCTCACTGTCTATGCCCCCATCACCTTTCCTGCTTCAATCACAGTCGACTGCGGCAATTCGGGAACCACGCTGTATCTCGCCGCCGGTATGGCGGCGGCCACCGGATCGGCAGTCACGTTCACCGGAGATGCCCAGTTAAGGAACAGACCGGTAGGTGAGTTGCTCCAAGCCCTTTCCGATCTGGGCGTAACGGTTGACTATCCTACAAGCAATAGTAGACCGGGGTATCCACCCTTCACCATCACAGGACCTATAACAGGTGGATCCACCAGCATAACCTGCCATACCAGCCAACACCTTTCGGCATTGTTGCTCGGCTGTCCATTGGGAATTGGAACCAGCCGAATCTCGGTGCCGTTGCTCAATGAACGTCCATATGTGCACATGACCCGCTCCTGGTTGGATTCCCAGCACATCACCTACGAAGCGAGCGAATCCATGGATACCTTCACCATTACCGGGAACCAGCGGTATACACCGTTCGAATCCGTTGTCAATGGAGACTATTCGTCGGCTTCCTTCTTCTTTTGCGCTGCGGCGGTTGCAGGCGGTTGTGTCACGGTCGCCGGACTGGATCCCAAGGATCCCCAGGGCGACAAGGAGATACTAGCCATTCTCCAATCCATGGGGTGTTCGGTCACATGGAATGAACGAAACGCTGTGACCGTATGTGGCCCGGGAAATGGGAAACTTGTCGGTGGGCAATTCGATTTGAATGCGATTCCCGATGCCCTACCCATCCTGGCTGTCACCGCCTGCTTTGCACATGGCACGACAGTGCTGGGCAATGTACCGCAAGCCCGTATCAAGGAAACCGACAGGATTGCGGTCATGCACGAGAACCTGGCTTCGTGCGGCGCCGAAGTCGAGGAACGCGAGGATGCCTTGATCATCCATGGCAGGGGTAAACTGCTCGGCGGGACTTGCGACGGGTATGACGATCACCGCATTATCATGGCCATGGCCATAGCCTCCCTTGGAGCCATTGAATCAGTGACAATAAAGGGAATCGATGCCGTGGGAGTCACGTTCCCCACATTCTTTTCACTCTTGGAACAGATATCGGAACATCATGAGGAGAACCAACTATGAAAACCTACGACCTGAGAAGCGATACGGTAACCAAACCGACCCCAGCCATGCGCAAAGCAATGGCCGATGCCGAAGTCGGCGACGATGTCTATTTCGAGGATCCTACGATAAACAAACTGGAAGCCATGTCAGCACAACGATTGGGAAAGGAAGCTGCCCTATTTGTCACCTCCGGTTCCATGGGCAACCTGATACCCCTGTTCATCAATGCCGGTCGTGGCACCGAGGTAATCACCCACGCGAACAGCCATATTATCCAGCATGAGGTCGGCGCCATGTCGGCGATTGCCGGAACCTTGCCGATAGCGGTGGACAGTCCTCGGGGACTACTCGATGCGAAGACAATCGAACCGTACATAAAGCCCGTCGCCTACGATTTGGCCCGCACCGCCATGATCGAAGTGGAGAATACCATAGGGGGTATCTGCTATCCGTTGCAGTCGCTTAAGGATATCAAATCCTTGGCAGAACGCTACGGCCTGAAGGTGCATCTCGATGGAGCAAGGGTGTTCAACGCGGCTGTAGCAACCGGGGTCGATATCGCTGAAATTGCCGCCAATGCCGATACGGTGACCTTCTGCCTCTCCAAGGGGCTGGGAGCCCCGGTAGGTAGCATCCTATGCGGATCGAAGGAATTCATAGCCAAAGCCCGTGCTGTGAGGAAAATGATCGGAGGCGGCATGCGCCAGGCGGGTATACTGGCGGCGGCCGGCATATATGCATTGGAACACAATGTGGACAGGTTGGCTCAAGACCATGCCCATGCCAAATTGATTGCACAAGCCTTGGTGAAGACCGGTTGGGCACGTATGACCTTGACTGATGTCGAGACCAACATCATGTTCTTCTCTGTTGCCGGAGTCCCAGGAAAAAAAGTTGTTTCGGTACTCGGTTCGCATGGTGTGCTTTGCAGCGGTGACGGCGATACAATCCGTCTGGTGACCAACCTGGACCTCTCCTCCGAGGATATCGCAGATGTGTGCCGTCGTATCGATGCGATCGATCCCAAGGAGTTCGTCCAGTGAAATCGGCACTTTGCTACTTCAGCGGAGCAGGAAATTCGAAAACAGTCGCACAGGATTTGGGAACCATGCTCCCGCTCGATTCGATCCTTCCAATCGCCGATGTCATGAACGATCCGTCGCTTCTTGAGGGAACCGATACCCTGGGATTGGTATTTCCTATTTATTTCTATGGTCCTCCCGCGCTTATGAAACGCTTTATCCTGGAGACCCTGCATGCCCTGGACCTCAAGCTCGACTATCTGTTCGTCATTCTGACCCATGGCGGCATGCCCTTCTATGCTGCGAGCATCACCGACAGGCTCCTCGCGGAAGCAGGGTATGCGGCTAGCTATGTCAGCCCGATAGCAATGGTCGATACCTACGTCCCGCTGTTCCGTATACCCGATTCGAAGAAACAAACGCTCAAGCATACCAAGATAGCCAAACGAATCGAAAAGATTGGAAAGGAACTGCTCGAACAACAACTGAAAGTCGCTACACGGCTTCCCCTCTCGCGGTTGATGCACACCATGTGGGACCGGTCGTTGGAACTCAGGGGAGAGAAGGACCGTCATTTTGTCATAACCGATGCGTGTACCGGTTGCGCCCTGTGTGCCCGTACCTGCCCAGTGAAGAATATTGCCATGGAAGGAGGGAAACCGACCTTCCTACATGCATGCGAACAATGTTTCGGGTGTTACCACCGCTGTCCGGAACATGCCATTGCCCTTGATCCCAAACCGCTGAGAGGGTATGGCTGGTACACCCCGCCGAAAAGTTTCAAAGCATAGGAGAGCTCTGCATGGATTCTTTCGATTTCGACACTCCTATTTCCAGAACGCAATCCCTCTCGGTGAAATGGAACCGCGAAGCCATAGCCAGTATCTGCAACAATGCGGATGCCACGCCGCATTGGGTGGCCGACATGGATTTTCCCGCACCACCAGCAGTACTGGAAGCACTCCATGCCCAAGCCGAGCATGGAGTACTTGGATACCCGGCTTTCGGCACCATCGCCTCGACATTCGCCGCATGGTCTGAACAACGCCACAATTGGCATGTCGACCCTTCGATGGTAGTACCGGTCCCGGGCATGCTGGCCTCGATCGCCACGTTGGTCGAACTGTATTCCCAACCGGGAGACGGAATCGTCGTCCCCATGCCGGCCTACAAGCCGTTTGTCGATATCGTCAGGAGATTGGGTAGAACACTTGTCGAATGGCCGATGCAGTACGATCCGGATAGTGCCCGATTCATCTTGGCAACCGATTCGTTGGAGACCTTGCTGTCCCGTCCCAACACACCGATCCTGTTGTTCTGCTCACCCCATAACCCGACTGGACGGGTCTTTGGCGAACAGGAACTGCATACAATTTCCGAAATAGCCGCCCGTTGTGCAGCCATGGTGATCAGCGACGAGATCCATGCGGACCTTTGCTTTCCGACATCCCACCACATCCCGTTCGACACCGTGGCGAGGCAATACGGTATCGCGTGCGCCACCTGCATGGCACCATCGAAGACCTTCAATATCGCTGGAGAACATTTTTCCATAGTCGTCTGTTCGGACCAGAGCGTACGTTCCCGATTGCAGCATAGGCTTCGGGCATTGCATATCGCTCCCGACCTGCTTGCAACCGTCACCGCCCTTGCCGCGTATGGCCACGGATACGAATGGCTGGTACACCTCAACAGGTATCTGGTTTCCCAAGCCCGAATCATCGGGGAACGCTTGGAACACAGTGGTACCGGACTACGGTTTGTTGCCCCCGAGGCCTCGTTCATCGGACTGATCGACTGTACTGCAATTCTGGCAAAGGTCGAAGCCGATGCCGCCCGGAATCCACAACTGTACCGGTCTGCGACAAGTCCCGAAGGTGGAATCCTATCCCGGTTCTTCGGTCAGCGTGCCGGCATTGCCATGAATGATGGCAGTTGGTTCGGTGCACATTACGGTAATTTTGTCCGGTTCAATTATGGCACCACCAAGGCAGCGGTTGAACAAGCGATCGAGGCAATACTCGCCGCAGTGAACCGTTTGCCCTGAGGACTACTATCCGGTGATCCAGACCTCCGATCCAATCTGGCGCAGATAGCACAGGGCACTGCGGACCGGCAATCCGTACAGGCGCGCTGCAGCTTTACGGTACATGGCCAGCTGCTCACCATGCTGGTGCGGCATACGAAGTGTATCGGTCTTGAAATCGATGACACACACCGCATCGGCATACCTGACCAGCAAGTCGATCGACCCATTCACCACAGCCCGCTCGTTTGTTCCGACCTGCATGCGAAACGAGAATCCCACCTCACTCTCCATCGCAACCGGGTTCGCATCGACTAGATCGGCAAAGAATGTCGAGGAAAGAAATCCATGTGCAAGCGAAACGACAGACTCGGCAACCAGACGCAATTCATTCGCATGCAATACACCTTGGGGAAAATCGACAGGCAAACATGCAAACGCATCGTCAGTCGAGGGCAGCACCACCCGGTTGCCCAGTACATAGACTTGGAGGGAATGTTGCAACAGGGCATGGCACCAGGTACCGAATTGCGCCGAGAGGGAGTGTTCAAGGACAACCGTATCGGACGGAAGTGCCGGTAACACCAGATCCTGGTCGATACCCATCCAACCTGCAACCGCCTCGTCCACGTGTGCCAACTGGGTGACCGCGAATGAAGTCGGGGCAAAGGTCCTTTTGTGAATCGGGTCGGCATACGCCTGTTTCATATGCAGGATCGTACCCGCCACCTTCTTTGGGGACACCGAAGCTTGCAGTACCGAGACCGGGGCATCACCAATTCCTACGACTTCGAAGGAATCTCCCAGAGCCGAACCTCGTTCCAACGCATGTGTATGATGCAAAAAGAGTGCGAGGAAATTCCTATCGGCCGCCTTCTCTCCCATATTCTGGGAATTCTCGCACCCGGAGAGCACCAAGTGTGTCTTTGCCCGTGTGAGAGCGACATAGAACAGCCGCTTCATCTCGGCGGTCTCCATTGCCTGTAGCGTCGGTTTGTCCATTTCGTATAGCAAGTTGGTCGTCTTATCGTAGCGGTGCATATGGGTGGGGACAATTAGTGTCTCGGGAGCCTGGTGGGGGACATGCCACGCTGGAGTCGTAGCGGTGCGCGATGCCGTTCCCATGTTGGCCAGGATCACAATAGGGAACTCCAATCCCTTGGACTTGTGGACGGTCATCAGGCGCACTCCTTCCATGCTGTCCCGCAACGGTTCCACTTCGGACAACTTCTCCTTCTGTCCAAGGCGCGGGCGCAGATAGTCGAGGAATGCCGGCAAACCCTGGTCCCGGGTGTCGAACCTGATCGCCAACTCGAGCAGGAACTCGAAATGCTCGAGATACACCTGGTACAACCGGTCGCTGAGGAGGTAGTAGCGGTAACCGCCGTCGTGCCAGAGGAAGGAAACCAGTGCCGCCACCGAACCACTGCTCGCCAACTCCCGCAACTGCAGATACACCGAGCGGCAGCTCTCGTACCGAAGTTGTTCCCCACTGTCCAATTCGACGAGCGGAAAAACCGTCTTGTCGGTATCCATGGCATCGAGTACGGACAACAACGCGTCATCGGACAACCGGCAGAACGGGGACCTGAGCAAACCGGCGAACGCCAAGGTGTCCTCCGGGTATATGAGCAGTTGTAAGAACAGGTAGATGTCGTTCGCGGGAGCTTCGAGGAACAACGACTGGACAGCCGACAGGGTGTAGGGAATGCCGGCGATCCGCAGCGCCTTCTCGTAGTGCAACTGGTTGCTGCTGGTCCTGAAGAGGATCGCAATATCCTCAAACGATGGCCTGCGTGTACCACCATCACTATCTGGAAGGAGGTATCCGTCTGTTTGGGTCATCTGTTCGATCAACGTGGCCAATGCATACGCTTCGGCTTGGACGGCATCGACCGAATCCTCCGAGGGTTCCTCGTCCGTTTCCGCTTCATCGGCGGACGCTTTGCCTTTCCACAGGAACGTGATGCGGGGAGACACGCCTTGCGACGCCTCGCGGGCTGTCAACGGTTTGAATTGTGCTTCATACAGCGTGGAGGCATCACCCATGATCCGTTCGAACACTGCATTGAAAAAACCAATCAGTTGCGGCTCGCTGCGATAATTTTGGTGCAACGTGAGCTGCAATCCTCCCGATTGGGCAATTTCCAGGTCCAGCTGCTTGAATACGCTGACATCGGCACCCCGGAACCGGTAGATGGACTGCTTCTCATCGCCGACAAAGAACAACTTGTCCCCAAGCAGATCCGTTGCCTTGGGAACGCCGGACACTTCCTTCTGGGGATCTTGTGCCAACAGGTAGACGAGATCCTTCTGAAGCCGGTTGGTGTCCTGGAATTCATCCACCATGATATAGCGGAACTTCCGTTGGAAATGACGTCGCACGACAGGGTTGTTGATGAGGATATCGCAGGCCATATGGGCGATATCACCAAAGGTCAGGATTCCCCGCTCCCGCTTGGTTGCCAGATAGCGCGTATGGAAGAGGGAAAGGACTTCGTAGATCGGCTTCAAGAGGTGCTGGTCCTTCAATGCGGCACAGGCTTTCCGTGCCAACGGCAGGACTTCCCTCAGTATCTCCACCTGTTCATTGCAATTCTGGGCAAAGTCCTTCTTGCTGGAGCACTTCCTGGTGATGGCGGCTTCCAGAATCTCCAGACACGCCGTCTGATCCTCGGCTGCTTCCAATACACTGGCCTGGGAGAGCAGGATCCGGGCGCTCTGCTTGTTGTCCTCCAACTGTTTGCCTTCCCCATCGATTCCAGCGATCACCGAGTAGGCTTGCAACACCTGGGCGACACTGCTTCGGTACACTTCCCCAATACGGAGCAACACCGACCGGGCACTCGAAACGGCATCGAAGGTCGTGGACGGGTGGAAATGGGTACTCGCCAACCCGACAAACAGCGAGTCGACCAATTCGTCGGGATGGTACATGGTGGCCAGGAAGGCGACCCCGGGATGTCCATCAAGTTCCACCAACAGATTGTGGGCACACTGTGCGGCCATTTCCCGGTTGCTCTGCTCGTCCATGGTGACATCGGGTCCGATTCCATAGCGAGTGGGGTCGGCTGCGACTATACGGTTGCAAAAGGCATCGATGGTGGTGATCGTCGCCTCGCTGAAGCGCACCAATTCGGCATGGATATCCTCGTCCTGGCTGAACTCGTGCAATTTCCCGTGGATACGGGTGTTCATTTCGGCAGCCGCCATCCGACTGAATGTCAACGTCAATATTTCATCGACATGGGCTTTTTGTTCGACTATCAAGCGAAGGAACCGGTAGGAGAGGACCGTGGTCTTGCCTGAACCGGCACCGGCGGTCACCACACAGTTGCGGTCGCAATAGACTGCTGCCCGCTGCTGTTCGTTCAACGGTTCAAGCAATGTCGCGAAGGTAGAGGAATCGATCATACCAGTGCATATCTCCTTCTGCATATCTGTCGATAATCACAATTGGCGCAAGCTTCCTTGGAAGGGGTCGCACCCAATCTGCCCTGCCGAAGGGCGTCGGCCATATGGAATATGTGCTCCTCCAGGATCGCGATCATCCCATCACGACGTTCCTCCTGCGATTCTTCCCAGATAGGAATATACTTGCCTTTCTCGATCGAGTAGAAGGCGGCGGTTCCGACTTGCGGCAATCCCGTCGAATCCGTGTCGCGAATCAACTTGGCATAGAGCGGAAGCTGGTGCGAAGGAAGGCCCTGCGCATACTTGTCGTAGGCTTTCCTGCTTCCCCGGTAGGTCTTCTTGTAATCGACGACAGCGACCGTCTGCGTTCCGTCAGCATGATCCTGCACCAGGATGCGGTCGATGCGGCCGTTGAGTTGGCAATCGCTTTGGGCATACAGGTGTTCCAGGGAGACCTCGAAGCCCCAACTCGCGAATCCATCGAACATGTCGCCCTCCGCGTTGAGGATCGCCATGAGTTCTGTCCCGTAACGTTCGGCGATATACTGGACAGTCGTGTGCACGGGTGCCTGGGGACTATGCGCATACCGGGTGAAGACTTCGTCGATACTGGCTCTGAGAAGCGCCTCGTACCGGTCGACCATTTCCTTGCGGAACACACCGCTTGTATCACGTACCCGCTGGAAGAAACTGGCCATTATTTCGTGTAGGAGGATTCCAACGGCCGCATGGTCCAGCGATACCGGATCGAAAGTCCCCTTCCTCAGACGCATGAGGTAGGACGAAGCCCATTTCATGGGACAATCGAAAAACATGTCCAATGCCGTTGCCGATAGAGACAGGTATCCCGCTCCTTTGCAACTCCTCTCCCAGACCGAAAACACAGCCTTGTCGTCCGCCATATCGAATCTGGGGGGAAGAAACGCCGTACGGCAAGCTTGGTCGAACCATCTCCCTTGCATCGCGTTGGCCTTGAATCGGGTAGCGTCGGCACCTGCCCAGGCAAGTTGTTCCCGTGTCCGTGCGTCGGCGGGAACATACCGCTGCATTTCGATTGCGTCATGGTCGACAAACCAACTCGGAGCCAATGCGCTCGAATTGCCGAAAGTCGCTTGTGCCGCCGATATGTGGATTTGTCGTGCCAGTACCCGGTACTGGTCGAGAAACAAGCCGGTGTGGTCGTTGGCAGCATCGTCGCGCCAGATTGGCTCGGGAACAAGAGGGAGCTGATCGGTGTGCTGTTCGATGTCCTCCTGTGTGCATCCCAACAGGAAATGATACTCCGGACATAATCCTGCGGATACCGTATAGGAGAATACGGGGATTCCTAGCGGGCGATCCTTCGGGATATACTGCTGTTTTCCCAGGAACTGTACGAACAGGGACAACAATGCTTGTGTGGTGGTGAATCCACAGGACCGCACGGCTTTGCCCAGTTCAGACAGCTGGTTCAGACAATATGCGTATACGCTCGAGTGGAGGTCCCCCCCTTCCGTTTCGCTCCAGCTCCCCGTCTCAAGGAGAAACTCCTGCAGCACATACACGGATTGCATCATCGATTCGGCATCTTTGGCTGCGACAACAGTGGAAATGCGGACCTTGAAGGCTTTATACCAGATCAACAATTGTGCATCGGTTTTCACCGGCGATCTTGCCAACTTCTCCTGCCAATCGTCCTTGCGTGGATTCGGGTCCCCTTGCACAACCGAGAGCTCGAGTCCCCGCCGGATCAGGTCCCGTTGCACCTTGGCCTGCTTCCACGGCATACGAGGGTCGAGGAGAAACGATTTCATCGCATCGAGACTGTACGATTGGGTGTGCACTTCCTGTATCGATTGGAAGAACCGCCCGGGAGGATATTGCAAGGGTGAGAGTCCTTCGACGATAGTAAGGGGAATATCGCACAAGCGGGCCTCATGCTCCAGATAGGGACGCCACCGTTCCAGGTTGCCGACGGTAACCACGATATCCGCAAGGTCCTGTCCATTGTCGAGCAATTCACCGATCCTGTGCATACATGCCCGCAACTCCATGAGTTCGTTTTCATATACCTGTAGGCGGCTTTCCGTCTTGGAGGCATCTGCCGAGCAGGTCTCGATCCATGCGGGAACGTGGGGCATGAGGGTGAACTCTTCCCATCCGTCACAGACTTCAGGAAAAAAGATACGGCATTTCCGCTCGAACCCTGGAGGCAGGTTTTCGACAGAGGGCAACAGGTACCGCGGTTCGAACAGGTTCCGTTTCGCCAGAAAATTCTCGTAGGCTACCTGCAGTCGTGCTGCGTCGTTGCGATACGCGAGCGGCAAACGGTCGTAGGATTCGCCCTTCACCAGACGCATGCGCTCGATCTCCTGAAGCTTCGGCAGCAACGAGGCCACGGCGGATGCCAGATTTCCCACCGACTCGGGAAACGAGGGGTGGCGGAACCATTGGAGTGATGCAGCGGTATCCGGGTCGCCAAGGAGATGTAGTGCGAACAGGTGTCGTATGAAACCATTGACCGGAGTGGCCGTGCCCGTCGGCAGAAAATGGGACCGGAAGGTATCCCAAGCCATGGTGCTGTCATGGCGGAGAATTCCCTTTTCACTGGTCTTGACATATTCGTTTGTCCAGAACCGAACAGCTGTTTCGGTGGGGAATACACTGACTATGGACGCATCATCCAAACTCCGATGGACCATTGTCCGGATGTCCCCGTATGAATATAGAATCATGGTGGCAAGTATAGCATCTTTGGTGGTATACTCAAAGGATGAATGGTCGGGACAACCGGATGGAATTGTTTGCGCGGACCTCCTACCTGTCCAGTGACCCAATCGGAAAGAAACTACCCCTCCGTTATTGGATCGCCGGGTTTTTCTTCATAGAACTGGTCTGGACGTTTGTCGGCGGTGCGGTGACGTATCTCAGCATGGAGGGGACACGCGATTTCCCGTGGAGTTCGGCTTCGTGGACCATGTATCTGAACCAGCACGTCAATTTCCTTGTGCTGTTTGCCGCCGTCGCATTCTTTACGCATGCTGTGGTTCGTATTCCCTTGCGTCGCTATGTGACCGACGCTCCGCAATTCCGATGGAAACTGTTTTGGTTCGCGGCGCTGGTCTGGTTGGTCGGTATCGGGATCGCAACCGTTGTCACGATTGTCATCGAACCACAGGCTGTCATGGTCAATACGACCAACAGGCTTTGGGACCGGCTCCTGCTCATGACATTGGCCCTGGTGTTCACTCCGCTACAGTGCATTGCGGAAGAGTTGTTGTTCAGGACCACCCTGTGGCGCATGCTGGAGCCCAGATTGCGACGGACCTGGATCGTCGGAACCATATCCGGTATCGTCTTCACCGTAGCCCACCTGTCGAATGTCGAAGTCCAGTCGACAAGCTTCAGTCTTCCCATCCTGCTGTACTACTTTCTATCCGGTGTCCTGTTCATGGAAATGACACGTAGCCATAGGGGAACGGAAGCCGCTTTCGGTGCGCATATCGCGAACAACCTGTTCTTGGTCCTGGTCGTCAACTATTCGGGATCATCCCTACCCAGCGACCCGTGGTTGATTCAGCAGGCTCCTGTGATCTGGCTTGACCTGATGGTGCTGGTGGTCTGTTCCCATATCATCATCCGATACGGCAGCAACGCACGCTTTCAATAGATCCGGTTGCCCTCGGCATCGGTGAACTTTCCCATGACTATCATGATCAAATCCACGATTACCCAGATGCCCAGTCCTCCGGCGGTCAGCAGCATGAGTACTCCGGTACCGATTTTCCTGACATAAAAACGGTGCAACCCGAGAGGTCCTATGAAGATGCACAGCAACAGGACGATCAACCAGGTTTGATGTTCATAGATATACGATTCACCTGACCGGTACCCGACTCTGGCTCCACAAGCCGGACACACATCCGCTTGCGCGGAGATTGTTCTTCCGCAGGATTGGCAATACTTCTCGTCCCGATTCCTTCCATACTGTTCCATGCACTTGCTCCTTATGTACAAATCCCAGTTTACATGTAACATTGTGGCTTTCACAAGGTTTCTTTACAATAAACGATCAGTACATACATCGGGGGTGGGTAGCCATGGGCAAGGAAAAATCGGATGCAGGCACGTCGAGTCGCAAGAAACGCAGGTTGAAGAAGAAGGCGAAACGCATCCTGATCCTGCTGGTGTTGCTGCTTGTCGCATACGTGGTCCTTTGGATAGCCACACCTTCGGTGGACGAGTATTATGGTGATGGCGAACAAACCGGAATTGTGGCGGGACTCGAGATTCCCCTACTCGGTGAAGGCGATGTCGTCACCATCCATACAGGCTTTTCACTGCTTTACGATGAGGAACACGAGCAACCGCGTTGGGTCGCCTACGAGCTGACCCGCGACGAGATCTACGGAGTTCACGAACGGGCGGACAATTTCAGACCCGATCCCTCGATCTCCTCCGGTTCGGCGACATTGGACGACTACCGCAACTCCGGTTACGATAGGGGACACTTGATCCCCGCAGCCGATTTGCCTTGGGCCGAGGAGGCGATGGGGGACTCGTTCTACATGAGCAACATGAGCCCCCAGGACCCTACCTTCAACCGGGGTATCTGGGCTAGCCTCGAAGCGGTTGTCCGCAACTTCGCATCGACAGAGGGTGCAGTCCATGTTGTCACCGGTCCGATCCTGACAGACGGTCCGTACAAGACAATCGGTGAGAACAAGGTCTCGGTTCCGAATTCCTATTACAAGGTAGTGTTGGACTATACCGAACCCGAAAAGAAAATGATTGCGTTCCTTCTACCCAACGAAGGGTCCCGGGCTCGACTCGAGCGGTTCGCGACCAGTGTCGATGAAGTCGAACGGATCGCGGCCCTGGACTTCTTTCCCCAATTGCCCGATGAAGAGGAAACCCTATTGGAATCCAGCTTCGATATCTCCCTTTGGGATTTGGATGAATTCCGGGCATCCATGGCTGAACGTGAGGCCTATTCGGCCGATAGTACCGCCTTCGTTCCGGCGAGGAAGGAACCTACATCGCTTCGGATGCTCAGAAGTGCGGTGGACCGGATCATGGTTCGGACAAAACGGGAGATCAAATCGCTTCTCGGAATTTTCAATATTTCTTTTCTCACAGATTTTTAATTGTATTTACCCGGTAGTGCGATATACTAGTCATGGATTTTACTTGTCGGCAACAGCCTAAAGGGGTTTGTGCAGTGAGGGGAGATTCACAGAAAGTCTTTCGCGAAGGGAAGTTCCGTAGGCCAAAGATGTCCAGGCGGGCACGGAAGGATACGTTGGCGTTCATCGGGTTCACCGCTCCCAATTTTATCCTGCTTGGCGTCTTCGTATTCTGGCCAATCGTATACAGTCTGTTCTTGAGTTTCTTCAAGTGGAATATGATAGCACCCAAAAAGACCTTTATCGGCGTAGACAACTATGTGTCGTTGTTCAACGATCCGGTTTTTTGGCAAATAACCCGCAACACCTTGGCCTTGGCCGTTTTCACCGTCCTGTTCAAACTCGGTATCGCCCTGTCCCTGTCGATCCAACTGAACAGGAAGCCCAAGGGCGGATCGCTGTACCGGGCCATAATCTTCAGCCCCACGTTCACCACCAGTGTCGCGGTCGCCATGGTGTGGACATGGATATTCGAGCCTACCTACGGACTGTTCCGGTTCCTTTTCCGCGCGGTCGGCATGACCAGTCCCGATTGGATACACAATGTCCACTGGGCTCTGCCTGCGGTCATAATCGTGTTGGTATGGAGCGGAATCGGCTACGACATGGTGCTGTTCCTTGCCGGTTTGAAGAATATTCCCCAGGATATCTACGATGCGGCACTTGTGGACGGTGTCACGCCATGGCAGAACTTCATCCATATAACCTTTCCATTGTTGAGTCCCACGACCTTCTTCCTGACCGTCACGTCATTCATCGGAGCGCTCAAGGCTTTCGACATCATCTCGATCATGACCGATGGAGGACCGCTCAACAGTTCCAACGTATATGTGCTCTACCTGTATCAGAATGCATTCCAATGGTTCAAGACCGGCTATGCATCGGCCTTGGCCTTGATCCTGTTTCTGCTGATCATGGTCGTGACACTCGTCCAGAACCGGCTTTCCCGCCGTTGGGTACACTATTAGAGGAGGTACGGTATGGTTGAGATCCACAGGAAACGTTCCCCCCGCTGGTACCTTGGAAGAGCCGGGTCCCACCTGATATTGCTCCTCGCATCGCTGTTCATCGGCATACCGTTTCTCTGGATGGTCACCACATCCATCAAGAGTCCTGCCGAAGTAGCGATTTTTCCTCCGATCTGGTGGCCCGAAACCATACGTTGGGACAACTTCGCCAAAGCCTGGAGCCTGGCTCCGTTCGGACGCTTCTATATCAACAGCATCATAACAGCGACCACCGGGGTTTTCCTCGAGGTCTCTATCGCGGCACTCTCGGCGTATGCGTTCGCCCGGATCCGCTTCAAGTATCGCGATATCATGTTCCTGGTCATGCTCGCAGCCATGATGATTCCAAGCCAGGTTGCCTTGATTCCCAATTATGTCGTGTTGAAACACCTCAAGTGGATCAATACGTACCAGGGTATCGTCATTCCGCACGTTTCCAGTGTATTCGGGGCATTCCTATTGCGCCAGTACTTCCTATCCGTTCCCGCGGCACTCTACGATGCGGCCGAGTTGGATGGATTGGGCCATTTCAAGACGATGGTCTATATCGCATTGCCGCTGGCACGGCCCGTATTGGGTACGCTGGTCCTCTACCTGTTCCTTGCGAAATGGAACAGTTACCTCTGGCCGTTGATCGTGACCAACACGCAGAACATGCGGACGCTCCCTGTCGGATTGGCCATGGTACGTACGGCCGAGTATGCGATTGGCCCCGAACATCTCATGGCCGCATCATTGTTCGTCCTTGTTCCTCCGTTGATTGTCTATTTCTTGGCTCAAAAGCAGCTGATCGAGGGAATCGCTGCCGGAGCCGTCAAAGGTTGATGCCTTGACTTGAGATTGGAGAGGCAACCCGTCGAGGTTGCCGAAGAAAACTAAGGAGGTTTTCATGAAAAGGTATGTGCTCGTATTGCTGATTGCGCTGCTCGCGCTCGGCACCACAGCCGTCTGGGCAGGCGCCGCGGCTGAACAGGCTCCCGAGGGACCGGTCAAGATCGTCTATTGGCGCAGTCTCACCGGTGTAGCGGGAGAAGTCCAGGAAGAACTGGTAGCCCGATTCAACGCTTCGCAGGAGAAGGTGATCGTGGAATCGCAGTTCCAGGGAGCTTATGCGGAAATTCTGCAGAAGCTGCTTGCGGCTCTTGCAGCCGGAGAATTGCCGGACGTTGTGCTCCTCGACTCCCCGTTCGTGGCTCTGTTCGCGAAAGACGGGGCGCTGGTGAGCCTCGACCAGTTCGTGAAGAAGGACAAGACTGGATTCGACTTGGACGATTATATTCCGGGACTCATCCAGGACGGATACTATGACGGATCCTTGTATGCCATGCCGGTCATGCGCAGTACACCACTGCTCTATGTGAACGGAGACATGCTGGTCGAAGCCGGATTGCCCAGAAGAGCTCCAAAGACCTGGGACGAGTTCAGGGAATTCAGCAAGAAGGTCAGCAAGTACAACGCCGCTGGCGAACCGATCCAGCTCGGAGCAGGTTTCACCATGGGGCAAACCAGTGCACACTGGTATTTCCAAGGTGCCGTCTACTCGTTCGGTGGATTGGTATCCGACGAGCAGTTCAATATCCATCTTACCGAGGAACCGGCTGTCAAGTTGGCAACCCTCTGGCAGGACATGGTGTTCAAGGACAAGACCGCCATGCCGTCGAACAGCCACGATGATTTCCTCAACAGGAAAGTCGCCATGGTATTCGGTTCGACCGGAAGCATGGGCAATCTGCTCAGCCGTGCCGATTTCGATGTGATTCCCGCCTTCATGCCCGGCCAGGTACAGAATCTCGTTCCGGTAGGCGGATCGGTCCTTGCCATGACCAGCACCGACAAGTTCCGCCAGGATGCCGCTTGGGAATTCATGAAGTACATGACCAGTGCGGAAGCCAATTCGGAGATCGTGATCAAGACCGGGTACATGCCGGTAAGCAAATCTTCGATGAATTATCCTGCCACGGTCGCCTACTATGAAACGAATCCGGTACGGAAAGTAGCGGTAGACCAGCTTCAATTCACCCGACCGCAGGCAAGTGTGATCTCACTGGGTAAAGGAACCGAAATCCTTCGCCAAATGATCGAGAAACTATTGATTGGAAACATGGATCCGAAGAAAGTGATGGAAGAGACCTCTGCCGATCTGTTGAAGGAATACAATGATTCGTTCAAGTAGGAAAGCAACTGGTGCTTTGGTACGCGAGACGATGGCCGCCTGGGCGGCCATCGGTCTTCTTGTGTGGGTATCGATCGTATTGGCAACAACAGGATGTAGCTCTATGAAAGAACAGGAACAGCCACTGCGTGTGGCGCACAGGGGTGGAGCTGGTCTGGCTCCCGAGAACACATTGGCGGCATTCGAAAATGGGCTGCACTACCACCCCGATATGGTTGAATTGGATATCCACCTCAGCAAAGATGGTGAATTGATAGTCATGCACGACCCCTTGCTCGAACGGACAACCGGAAAACTTGGACAAATCTCCGACTATGATCGGGCGACCTTGGCTACCTTCGATGCTGCGGCCACATACTCCCCCGGACATTCCTTTGGATTCCAAGCCATTCCCACACTCCCGCAAGTGTTCGATCTGGTCGAGACCAAAGCCGGGTATCCGATCAGGTACCAGATCGAGATCAAGCTGAGAAGCGATGGCTCCCGGTATGCGGGAATTGAGGAGAAACTGGTCTCATTGCTGGTCGAACGCGGACTAGCCGACAGGAGTGTGGTCATATCCTTCGATTTTCCCACTCTGGAAACAATTGGACAATTGAAACCAAAACTCAAGCGTGCGGCCTTGATAAGCAAGAAATACATGACAGGTATCGGTGCTGGCGGCCCTAAGGCTGTAGCTGCGGATATCGCCTCCCTTGGAGTCGATTATGTAGGCATAAACTATTCGTACCTATCACAGACCTTGTATACCGAATTCCGGAACAAGAACCTGGGGATCGGGGTGTGGACCGTGAACGAGCCCAGTGCCATGGAACGCATGGCCGCGATGGGTGTCGACTTCATCACATCCGACTTTCCCGACATTCTCGATAGAACCCTCCCAGTCGCCCGATAACACATGTCTTCACACAATCTTCACATGCAGTAGTGGATTGTGTGTTGACTATCATGCGGTATCAGGAGATATTTAAAGAATGTTTGGACATAAAAACAATTTTCCCAAGGAGTATCGTTTCATGAAAAAAATCTCTATACTGGCAATCCTATTGCTTGCCACAGCCCTGATTGTTTCCTGTACAGGCACAAAAGCCGACACAGCCCCGACCGCTACGACAGAAAGTACGCAAACGACAGTTCCTGCCACCGATACACAAACGACCGTTGTTTCCGAACCGGTCGTACAAGCCGAAGAAGCCCCCGTGGTTGAAAGCGAACCGGCAGCCGATACGATCGTTATTGATACCGCTCCGGCGATTACAGCCGACGATCCCGAACTCGACCAGAAATTCAGTTACGTGTATGGCCACCTGTTGGCCAACAATATTATCGGACAAGACATCGATCTGGCAGCCGGCCCCTTTATCTCCGGGTCTTCCGATTTCTTCAATTATGCCGATCCGAAGTTGACCGAGGAAGAGATCAACAACTTGTTCATGCAATACCAGAGCTTCTTGGACGGAGTCCTCACCGAGGCGGATCTTGAAGCTGGGATTGGGGAGGATGCCGGGGAACTGGCGACATTCCGCGACCGTTTCAGCTATGGCTACGGGTATGTGGTCCAATACAATCTGCAAAGCCAAGGTATCATTGTAGTGCTTGAGGATTTCAACTCCGGTATCTCCGACGCCTATGCCGAGATTCCCCTTCCCTACACGGATGAAGAGATCGATGCATTGTTCACCGCCTATCAGGACAAACTGATGGCCGAATACGAGACCATGGTCAAAGAGTATGCCAGCGAGAATCTCGCCGAGGCAGAGACCTTCCTCGCCGAAAACGGACAGCTTGAAGGTGTGGTTACAACAGAGAGCGGCCTGCAGTACAAAATCATGACAGCGGGCGACGGAGCCCTTCCAACAGCCGAGGATACCGTTGAGCTCGACTACATGATCACCTTCCTCGACGGGTCCACCGGCGACAATTCGTACAGCCGTGGCGAACCCTCGGTATTCAGTCTCGCAAACCTGATTCCCGGATTCTCCGAGGGAGTGAGGCTCATGCCTGTCGGTAGCCATTACCGCTTCTATGTGCACCCCTCCTTGGCATATGGAGAAATGGGCAATGAAATGATTCCCCCCAACACACTGCTGATATTCGATGTGGAACTGCATGATATTGTCGAGTAGATACAAGCGATGAATGTTTCGTGCCGTCGTGGATGCTTCCACGACGGTTTTTTTATCTGCGGGTTCTTGACTTCCCTCTTCACTGGCGTTATAATACTTTTATCATATATGATTAGTATGATATAGGAGAACACCATGTCCCGCATATTTGGAAACATAACCGAACTCGTTGGCAACACCCCATTGGTCGAGCTGCCCCACTTCACCCAGAAGTATGGTTTGCAGGCTCGGATTCTTGCAAAACTCGAATCATTCAATCCCGCAGGAAGTGTGAAAGACAGGATTGCAAAGGCGATGGTGGAGGATGCCGAGAAACGGGGCTTGCTCGTTGAAGGTTCGACGATCATAGAACCGACCAGTGGCAATACCGGCATAGGACTCGCGCTCATGGGGTCTGCCCATGGGTATCGGGTGGTCCTGACCATGCCCGACACCATGAGTGTGGAACGCAGGACCCTATTGAAGGCCTATGGAGCTGAATTGGTGCTGACAGAAGGTACAAAAGGTATGAAGGGTGCAATCGCAAAAGCCGAGGAACTGGCCAAGGAGATTCCGAATTCCTTCATCCCCAGTCAATTCACCAATAGTGCCAACCCTGCGATTCATGAATCGACGACCGGCCCCGAGATCTGGCGTGACACGGACGGAAAAGTTGATTTCCTTGTTGCGGGAGTAGGTACAGGCGGAACCATAAGTGGTGCCGGATCCTATCTGAAGGCCCAAAACCCAGCACTGCAAGTGATTGCCGTGGAACCGAACGGATCTCCTGTCCTGAGTACCGGAACTCCAGGGCCTCATAAGATCCAAGGCATAGGGGCGGGTTTTATTCCCGACACACTGGATGTTTCGATCTATGATGAGATCGTCACTATTGAAAATGAAGAGGCGTTCGGGATCGGTAGGGAATTGGCCAGGATAGAGGGAATCCTCGCCGGCATTTCTTCAGGAGCAGCCCTTGCAGCTGCCTTGAAAGTCGCCCAACGGCCTGAAAACGCTGGGAAGACCATTGTGGTCGTATTGCCGGATAATGGCGACCGATACCTCTCCACCGCCCTGTTCAACGAGTAGCCTATGGAACCATCGGCGCTCCAAAGATTGGAACTACTGGCAGAGAACGACTACAGGGAGTTCTCCCAACGTCTGATTCCAGATGGCAAACCTCTGCTTGGGATACGCATGCCCCATATCCGGTCGCTTGGCAAGGAGATTGCACATGGCGATTGGAAGTCCTTTTTGGAAAATCCGGAAACCGACACCTACCATGAGCAGACGCTTCTACGTGCCTTTGTTCTTGCCTATGCGGACATGCCTGAAGTGCAACGGGTCGGTTTGGTAGAAGAATTCCTCCCCCACATCGACAACTGGGCTGTTTGCGACAGCTTCTGTGCGACCTTACGAAAAGCCGAGAAGGCGAAAGAACCGTATATGATGCTCGTTGGAAGACATATCCATGATCCGCATCCCTATGCCATCCGTTTCTCGGTGGTCCTGCTGCTGTTCCAGTTCATGGACTTTCCCCTGGACCCGAGGGTGCTTCCCCTGTTGTCGTTAGCCGAGAATGACCATTACTATGTGAGAATGGCAGTGGCATGGGCAGCGGCAACCGCTTACACTGTCGATCCCCAGGCTGTGCAACCATGGTTGGCCCAACTGCCCTTTTCGACAGAAACCATGCGCATGGCAATTCAGAAGATCAGGGATTCCCGTCGCGTATCGGCTGAAGGGAAGGAATGGGCAGCGATGTTACGGACCAAGCTGAAGCCACATACCTAATCGAGTAGGCAGAGGCCTTTAGGCCTCAACCTCTCACACCACCGTACGTGCCGTTCGGCATACGGCGGTTCAACCAAACAGACTATTGTACCTGTAGTCCAGTACAATACCATCATACTCCATGCGCTCCGCATGGAGCTTTGTGTAATAGCCCAGTGCATCCACCAGCCTGAAGTGCTTGTGAATCATCTCATTGGCAATGAGAAATCCCATCGCCCCCGCCATCTTCCAGTATGAGTTGCTTCCGAGTTTCCATTTCGACAGTCGCCATTCCGCGATTCCCAGTTGCCTGAGTCGATGCTTACGGTTCCCGCTGGTCTTCCACTGCTTCCACAGGTATTGACGGATACGTCTTCGTATCCATTCCATCAGGCGCGTGAGGTAAATCTTGATGGAACCTCT
>Ga0154462_102_pt6 | contig 28359 bp, 23 predicted proteins | sample RifGroC2_FD_105655 | JGI IMG/M metagenome (GOLD analysis project Ga0154462, IMG submission 105655) | Spirochaetes bacterium GWC2_52_13
GCTGTTCATGCGTCGGGGTCCTCCCCAAAATACATGTGTGAGACGTACTGCTGTTGGAAGGCCGGGGATGACGATAGCTCGATGTAGGCCATGGTGGTCCGTATCTGCTCGACCTGTGTTTCTACGCCGTCGAACATGAGCAGTTCCAGGGCTCCCTTGCCGGCGGCGTTGCCCACCACCGAGATACGGGAGGGCGGAACCGGTGGCAGCAGGCCGATCCGTTGGGCGCTGGCGATGTCGATGTAGGAGCCGAAGCCCCCGGCGATGACTATGCCTTCGAGATCGTCGCTGGCCAGGCCCGCTGCGTCCAACAATACCTGGGCCCCTGCGGCGATCGCTGCTTTGGCCAATTGTACTTCGCGCACGTCGCTTCTGGTGAAGTACACCGAATTGGTGATACGCAGGGCCAGGCCGTCGGGCGAGGCGACCAGATACCGGTCGGCGTTCGGGTGGGTGGTGTCCATGGCGCCGGTTTCGTCCACCAGTTCGAGGTCGAGCAGCAGTGCCATGGTATCGACAATGCCCGAGCCGCATATGCCGTGGGCGTCCTTCGCGCCGATGGTCGAGCAGACGATGTGGCCGTCGCTGTCTTGCCAGATGTGGTCGATTGCTCCGGGTACGGCTCCCAGGCCGTGGCGGATTGCTGCGCCTTCGAATGCGGGTCCTGCGGCCGATGAGCAGCCGGTCAACCGCTTGCCGTCCCACAGGACGATTTCGCCGTTGGTGCCGATGTCGATGTACAGCACCGGTTCGCCACCTCGCATGATGTTGGCCGCATGCACGCCCGAGGTGATGTCCGAGCCCACGTAGGCGGCGACTGCCCCAGGCAGTTCCATGTGCGCATGGCGGGCATTGGCGAATCCGATTTCCGAGGCTTGTATCGATTTCGGTCCGGTGAATGTGCAGGTGAACGGAGCGGCTCCGATGCCGCTGGTGTCTTCACCCACCAGCAGATGGATCATGGTCGGATTTCCGACCGCCACCAGTTCTCCTAGGGCCTCGCTGGGAATGCCGTGGCTTGTCAGGAGGTCCCCGATCATGGCATCCAGTTGCCCGACGATCGCATGTTGGAGGGTTTTTGTACCGTCGGGATGTTCCTGCGCGTATTGGATGCGGCTGATCACATCCGCACCGTGTGTGCGTTGCCGGTTCATTGCCGAGCGGTGGTCGATGACCTGTCGGGTGTCCAATCGCACCAGATACACGACGATGGTGGTGGTCCCGATGTCGATGGCGCATCCATAGGTCTCTGCGTGGTAGTGCCGGCGCGGGGTACTGTGCACCGTTTCGTCGTTGAATGTGGTCAGGATGTTGGACCGGGCGTCTGTGTCCGCCAAGGTTATCGTCAGATCCGCATCGCCGTCATAGCGCATGCGGCATGCCAAACGCAATCCGCCGTGCAGCTGTGCTGGTGTCAGCAACCGGCGTTCATCGTCATGCACAGCACCGGCTGTACCTTCGGTTATCTTGACCAGGCACTTGCCGCACAGTCCGTTGCCGCCACAGGGTGAGGAGAATCCGGAGATCCCAGCGTCCACCAACAGTTCGAGCACGGTCCGTCCACCCACGCCGGTGAGTTTCCAAACGCGATCTTCCGCGACGACCGTCAGTGTACCGCCAGGTGCCATGTTGTTTCGTCCTTCCATGAATACGTGTCAATTATTCTCAGGGATAGACGGGCAAATGTCAAATACTACTACGTAGGTACCTGGTACCAACTTTAGGTTTTGTATACAAAATCGAAAATCGGTACCTGGTACTTGCTCTAGCGTCGCTAGAGCATCCTTAGGAGCGAGGAGTTTGCGGTGTCGAGCATGTCGAGGGTAAGGACGGTGTCCTTTGGTATGTCGCGTGAGAGGGTTTTGCCGGCCATCAGGTAGAAGGGGATGACGTCGGGTCCGACCGAATCGTAGGGAACCAAGGAGACATCGACTCCTTCGATCTCGTGGTGGTGCCCGTTTACCTCGAGCAATTCGCCTTTGGAGAAGTCGCGCATGGTGGTGCCGACCATCTTGGAGACCCTGCGGCAGCCTTGCGAACTCGACATCCGCTTCAGGCTGGCCAACAGGACCGACATGGGGGCTTCCACTCCCATGAAGTGGTACGGAAGGTACATGCATGCGTATTTCTTGTTGCGCGAGACGATGTGGCCCTTCTCTTTCAGCAGGTCCCAGACCTGCTCGTTGTGGCAGGTGACGATGATGAAGACACCACCTGCGAAACTGGCTTCGTCGGGACGTCTGAGGTTGATGAACACATCGACCACACCGGTCTTCTCAAGGATACCGCCGTCTTCGATCGGGATGAAGACATCGGCAAGTTCCTCGACACGGCAGATCGGATAATGCATGGCGTCGCAAGCGGGGAGCAGGCCCGTGATGTTGGAGACCACGTTCATCTCGCAGTAATCGGGAACAGCGGATTGTGGATAGTCTTTGAGTAGCTCGCTGCGTTGGATGAGGGTCTGTGGTCCCGCCAGGGTCCAGGTGGAGGCGAATTCGGGGATCGGGGCGGAATCGCCCAAATATTCGAACATGCCGTTCTGGGGGTCGTAGATGAAGTCGTATTCGCTCGATTTTCCGGCGGCGATGATTTCCAGGCCCAGGGTCTTGGCCCAGGAGTAGAGTTGGACCAGGTTGCCCGGTTGGTCCCCGTTGACGATCGTGTAGATCAGGTTGTTGCGCTGGGCAAGGTCGTGCAGGTAGGGACCGGCCACCGAATCGGTTTCCTTCGAGACCATGCAGACGTGGATGCCGTTGAGCAGGCAATCCTCCGCGACGGAGGCACTTACCTCCGGAACGCCGGTGGATTCCACCAGTACGTCGATATCGGTCGATGAAAGTAGCGAACTCTCTTCCATAATGAGGATCGCATCTTCCTTCAGCAAGGCTGCTGCAATATCGTCGGCGGTACGGCACAGGTGGAAACGGTTGGCGTCGTAGCCCAGTTCGTTCAGCAACAACAGCGATTTTTCGGCATCGAGGTCACACATCACCCGCAGGGAGATCGATGGGATCATGGGGATCTGGGCGAGGAACGAATAACCGAAGCCTCCGTTCGCCCCGATGATTCCCACTCGGATTTCGCCTGCCCTACTGGTATCCAGCAACTCAAAATAATTCATCAGTCTCTCCTGCGGTACCTGGTACCAACTTTAGGTTTTGTATACAAAATTGAAAAACGGTACCTGGTACTATGAAAAATTTGTTTTCAAATTTTTCATTTCCCCCTCGGTGAGATACCGGATGGGTAGCGATTGTCCCAGATACCATAGCTTTGCCGTCTCTTCGAATTCCTCGGCTGCCGAGACCGCATCGGCCAATGTTTTTCCACAGACAATAAAGCCGTGGTTGGCCATGAGCAGGCTCGTGTAGGCCCGTTTCTCGCGTACGTCGTCGGCTATCGCGGGATCCCCCGGCTTGCGGTAGGGAAGGATACCGACCGCTCCGACTTTCATCACGAAATAGGGAGTGAACGGTTTGATGGGCACGCCGTCGGCCAAGCCTTCGCAGCTGGCCAACAAGGTGGCATAGGTGGCATGCAGGTGAACGACCGCAGTGATCTCGGGGTGCACTTCATAACATGCCAGGTGGAAGAATATCTCCTTGGTCGGCTTCTTGCCCGACAAGAGGTTCCCCGAGGCATCGATGTGCGAGACATCTTCGGTGTTGAGGAAGCCGAACGATGATCCGGTGGGAGTGGCCAGGAAGGTGCCATCGTCCAATTTCATGGACATGTTGCCGGCCGTTCCGACTGCATATTTGTGTGCGTAGAGCATATGGGCATACCGCACCATTGCCTGGCGTGCTTCAAGATTGTCCATCGTACAACTCCTGTGCTTTCTTGAAGAAATCGACTGTGCCGAAATTGCCCGACTTGTACACCAACTGCACCTCGCCGTCGAGCGAGCGGATCCATGAGACGCCCGGGTCGATCTGGATGCCGATGAGATAGGATGATAGTCCAAGGACGGTCGCCACTACCCCGCTGGTCTCGCCACCTGCGATCAGATAGTTCTTGATTCCACGTGTGGCTACAATGCTGGTCATGGTACCGATCACCTGTTCTATGCGAGCGGATACTTCGGCATCGCCATAGGTTTGTTTGCTCTTCTCCAACTCCTGTGGTGTCTTGGTCGCATAGACCATCGGGGCATAGGGGCCGGTGTTGTTCTCGAGGATCCAGTCGGCAAGTTCCTGTGCGTACTTGGGGTTATCGAGGCATTGGGCTTCCTCGATATAACGCGAGGGAGCGATCGTCCGATACAGGGCGACCTGTTCGTTGGTCCGCTGCGAACATGAGCCGGCGATCACCACTGCCGGAAGGCGACGTGGCAGGAAGCTTACCGCCGGGGTGTCCTGTTTGCCAAGGCGGCGGTTGTGCAGGTGTGCCATACCGATCGCGAGGCCTGATCCTCCGGTCACCAGGGGAAAATCCTCGGTGGCTTCGGCGATCGCATGGAGCTGTGCCTCTTCAAGCACATCTACGATCAGGTAGTTCGCGTTGCCCGATCGGGCGGTTTCGATGCATCGGCGGATATGTTGGGGGCCTTTGGCCATGTCCTCGTAGTGGATATGGGTGCTGCTTCCCTTGAATTGGCCTTCCATGAGGCGGCAGAGCTTGGCATCCCGCATGGGTGTTATGGGGTGGTGGCGCATGCTCGATTCGCTGAGCAGCTGGTCGTTGACGAACAAGTAGCCCTTGTACACCGTGCGTCCATTGACCGGCAACGCCGGGCAGATGAGTGTCATCGAGGTGCCGAGACGGGCCATGAGAGCGTCGGCGATCGGGCCGATATTGCCTTCATGGGTGGAGTCGAAGGTCGAGCAATATTTGAAGTAGAACCGGTCGCACTTGGCCGCTTGCAAGTACTCGAGTGCCTCGAGGGCCTTGTCGACTGCTTCGGAAACGGGACAGGAACGGATTTTCATGCTTACCACCAAGGCGTCGGCGTCCAACTCGTGCTCCTGGTTGGGAACGCCGTTGAACATGATCGTGCGCATGCCGTTTCCGACCAGGAAGCCGGCGATATCCGTTGCTCCGGTGAAGTCATCCGCTATAACACCTAGTCGCATATATGCTCCTTTGCAAGTACCTGGTACCAACTTTTCATTTTGTATACAAAATCGAAAATCGGTACCTGGCACTTTACTTGTAACTTTTCTTAATCTTGGCGACGATTTTCATCACCACGGGAGCCAACAGCAGCGCGAAGGTAAACAGCAGCAATCCGAGGGCGATGGGTTTTTGCAGGAATACCATCGCATTGCCGTTGGATATCGAGAGCGCTTGTCGGACCGAAATCTCGAAACGCGGTGCGAGCACAAAGGCCAGCAGCACCGGCGGTATGGGGAAGGCGTATCGCTTCAGGTAGAAGGCGCCGATTCCTGCGAAGATCATGAACCATACGTCGAACATGTTGTTGTTGACCGAGTAGGAACCGACGATACAGATGATCACGATGATCGGGGCCATGATTTTGGTGGGAATCCTGAGGAAAGACATGAGGAACGGTATGATCGCCATTCCTGCGACCAGGCAGACGAGGTTGCCGATATACATGGAGCTGATCAGGCCCCACACGAACGTCGGATCCGATTCGAACAACAGGGGACCGGGGCGCAAGCCCCACATCATCAGGCCGCCAAGGAGGACCGCGGTGGTCGCCGATCCGGGAATTCCCAGCGAGAGCAGCGGTACGAATGCGCCGACTGCGGCGGCGTTGTTCGCCGCTTCCGAGGCGGCTACCCCTTCTATGGCACCCTTGCCCATCTGGGCGCGGTTCTTACCGACCTTCTTTTCCATGACATAAGCCAAGAACGAGCCGGTGGTACCGCCGGCACCCGGTAGGAATCCTATGAAGTTGCCCAAGAGCGCACTGCGAAGCGATGGCATGAGGATGCGTTTCATTTCGCTGCGGTCGAGGAAGCTCTCACGCAAGGTAAGACGTTTGGCCGGCTCGGCGTGGGTCGAGGACCCCGGTTGCATCATCTCCATGACCTGGCTGAAGCCGAACATGCCGATGACCAGGGGAATGAAGGAGATGCCGCTGATCAAATTCATATTCCCGAAACTGAAACGGGGAAGTCCGGAGGCACCGTCGATGCCGATGGTCGAGAGCAGCACGCCGATTCCCGAGGCAATCAGACCTTTGACGGGATCGTCGCCCAACAGCCAACCGATCGAGGTGAGAGCGAGGAAGATCAGGGCCGCTACTTCGGCGGGGCCGAACTTCAGCCCCACTTCAGCCAGTAACGGCCCGAAGATGGTGAGGAAGATGATGCCGATCGATCCGCCTATGAAAGAAGCGACGTTGCCGGCGAACAGTGATTTGCCCGGTTTTCCCTGCTTGGTCAGCTCATAGCCGTCCAAGGCGGTCATGACCGCCGGCGAATCGCCAGGTATGTTCATGAGCGTCGCGCTATAGGCGCCGCCGTACATGTTTCCATAATAGATGCCGGCCAACATGATGATACCGGTGGTGGGATTCAGCTTGAACGTCATCGGAAGCAACAACGAGACTCCGGTGACGGCCCCGATGCCAGGCATGGCACCGACTACGATTCCCAGGATTCCGCCCAACAGCGCCGCGATCAGGTTCGGCAACGCGAATGCGACGGTGAATCCTTGGAACAACAACTCAAAATTATTCATTCCTTCGTCTCCTTGCTAGCAAATCTCATTAGAATCCGAACACACCACGTGGGAATGGGACGCGAAGCCACCAGACGAACACCACGTAGATGAAGAGAACGATCGGAACACTGAACAGGAACGATCGGACGACCGTGTAATGGCTGAGGAAACGCACCCAGCAGAAGGCGATGAGCGCGACTGCCACGACAACCCCGAGGTAGGTGATCGCGTAGATACCCACGATTGCGATGGCGGCGGGAATCAACGGTTGCAGTCGGGTCTTCCAGGAATCGATATCGGCGGAGACCGTCGGGGAGGCATCACCTGCCGGCGTTGCCTTCGAAGGGGCCGCACGTTTGGTTCGCACTGCCCTGACCAATGCGATGGCCGACAGGATCATGACCAGGATGCTGAACAATACGGGAATGAACCCACTGCCGGGTTTGCCATCGACATAGAACCCGTAGACAGCCAGGCCTTGTTGCAGCCAGTAGCCCGAAACCGTCATGAATACCAACGCAAGTAGAATTTCCATGTTTGTGACTCCTGTGAAAGAAAACCGATGCGCAACCGATTCGTACAGCGGAGATACCCTTGTCAGGATATCTCCGCATGCAAAGGATCTAGAGCAGGCCGATGGATTTGGCTGCTTCTACGATCTTACGTTCCGATTCCGTGTTGAATTTGGTGAAATCGTCGGCGTTGAGGAAGAGATCTTCCAAGCCGTCCTTTTCGATATAGTTCTGCTTCCACTCGTCGGTGGCGCAGACTTTTTCCATGACGTCGCTCCAGTAGAGCTGGGCTTCACGGCTCATGCCGGCACCTGCCATGATCGAGCGGGACATCTGGAATTCGACTCCAGGGTATCCGAGTTCGGCGAAGGTCGGTGCGGCCTCGAATGGTGCGGCAAGGCGGGTTGGGGAGAAGGCTGCCAATACGCGGAGCTTTCCACCTTCCACCAGTCCGATACATTCGCCCGGGTTGAAGATACCGAATTCGACGTGGTTGCCGAGCAGTGCTGTGGAGATTTCACCGGCGCTGTTGAAGTAGACGGTATTGAAGTCGACTCCGGCTTCCTGGTTGATCTGGACGACACACAGCTTGTCGAGGTTGTCGGCGGTTCCGACGGTGAGGGCCTTGGGATTGGCCTTGATGGCTGCCAGGGCATCATCGAAGGTCTTATACGGGCTGTCGGCCGATGTCACGAACACAACGTTGTCCATGGCCAGGTTCGCGATCATGGTGAACTCGCCCTTGGGGGACTTGCTCTTGTTGATGTTCATGGAAAGCACGTGGGCGGTGTTTGCCGTGAACAGGGTGTAGTTCGGATTGGGCTTGGAGTTCACATAGGAGTGACCTGCCGCGCTCGACCCGCCGGGTTTGTTGACGACCATGATGGTCTGGGAAGAGAAGTTGTTCTTCTGGATGATATCGACGATCAGGCGGGCCATGATATCGCTACCGCCACCGGCGCTTGCCGGGACCACCAATTCGATCGGCTGGTCGGGATAGGTCGCTTGCTCGGCCTGGGCCGCGGCGAACAGGGATCCGATGCCAACGATGAGACACAAGAACAGTACACTGATTCGTTTCATTACACACTCCTTTTTGAAATCCATTGCTGATAGGAACCATTCGCGGACGCTGTCCGACCAGGGTCCCCTCCCCGTTCATAGTGCAAAATTCGTGCCAACAATCGAATTCGTGACCACAACCTTGCAAGTCCTTTCTTCAATACATCTTACATTCGATACACAACTATCTATAGCAAAACCGCTTAGGTTCGCGGGGTTTGCAATGTTGCAACACTGCAACATTGTTGCAACACATGTTACACCAGGCCGTGCTTCAACATGTGCCGGTACAGGGTCGTCCTGTCCATTCCGAGCATCTTCGCGGTCCTGGTCCGGTTCCCGTCGCAACACGCCAGGGCTTCGACGATGCGTTCCCTTGCCGGCATATCGGACCCTGTTGCGAGTGGAGCGCGCGATGTGTGGAGCGTCGAGGCATCCCCCGGGCCCGCTGCGCTTGATGCTCTTGTTGTTGCCGAACCCAGACAGGAGGCCACATCGGCTGCGGTGACCACCTGGGTGGCGACTACCACCGAAAGCCGTTCGCAGATATTGCGCAGTTGCCGCACATTGCCATCCCACAGATGTTCTTGCAACAAGGCGTGCGCCGATTCGTCAATGGTGTGCACCACGCTCTTGTTCTCCGCATCGGCTTGAGCGAGGAAATGGCGTGCCAATGGGACAATATCCTCCCGGCGATGCCGCAGTGGAGGAATATCCAGGCGCAGGACATCCAACCGATAGAACAGGTCCTTGCGGAAGCGGTTCTCCTCGACATCCTGCGCGAGGTTCCGGTTTGTCGCCGCGATGATGCGGATGTCGACGGGCAAGACGGTGTCGTGGCCAAGACGCATGATCTCGCGCTCCTCGATAACCCGCAGCAACCGCCCCTGCAGCTGCAGGCTCATCTCCGATATCTCGTCCAAAAAGATCGTTCCGCCGTGGGCGAGTTCGAACATGCCCATCTTCCCCTCTTTCGCGGCTCCGGTGAAGGCACCGCCGACGTATCCGAACAATTCGCTTTCCAACAACGATTCGGGCAACGCGGCGCAATTGATGGCGACAAAGGGTCCGTTCATGCGGGGACTGATCTTGTGGATGCTTTGCGCGAACAGTTCCTTGCCGGTGCCGGTCTCCCCTACCAGCAGGATGTTCGCCTGGACCTTGGCGAAGCCTTTGGCCAGTTCGATGGTCTTGCGTGTGGCGGCGCTGGTTCCGATGACCATGGAAAAATCGTAGTTGGCCACGAGGCCCTTGCGGTTGGCTTCGCGACGGATGCGGGTCTCGATCTTTTGGATCTGCGACAACTTCTGGAAGGTGACGATCCCGGCGGCGAAGATATCGTTGACCACCACGGGGACCCGGTTGACGGCGGTCCTGGTTCCGTTGATTTCGATGAAATCCCCGATGGCGGGCGAGCCGAGTGTCGAGAAGTCGGGGGTGTCGAGCGCAGGGAGGATGTCGGAGAGGGGTTTGCCGATGATCTCATCCAGAGGGATACCAATCAGTTCCTGGGCGTACTGGTTGCAAATGGTGATCCGTTTCCCGCTATCTACGGAGACGATGCCTTCATGGACGTGTTCGACCAGGGCGTTGAGACGCTGTACGCGGGTGCGTTCCTCGACATTCAGGTGGAACAATCGCCAGGCTTCATCGATTGCCTGCCGAACGCTCTCCTTACCGGTCTCGATGCGTACGGCCGGGATGTTCCGTTCGATCGCGCGGGTGGATATGAAATCACCACCGATGATCAGATCGGCGCCGTCGGACAGGGCGCGGTCTATGAAGGTATCCAGATTGTCGGAAGGACCGATCTCATAGGTACGCACCGCCGGCAGGAAGCTGCTTGCGAAGTTGTCGACTCCGTACACTGCGTTCGCGGTTGCGATGATGGCGATGCGTTTGGCGCCGAATCGTGTGACCCCTTCGGTCATGGCGCGCAGGATGTCGTATCCGCTCATGGGCAGTTCGACGACACTGCCGTTTTGCCTAAGTCGGGTGAGATATGAGGCAGTCAGGCCCCGGGCAATGAATATATCGCCGGACAGGTTGCTCTGCTTGACGTCGTCGATGCCGACTTGGTTGACGAGGAACTTGATCTCGTTCCGTTTCGGGTGTTCGGCAAACGCTTCCTGGACCACGGAGACCAGTTTCTCGTAGGGGACTATGAATTCGATGGTGAACATGAACGCTCCTTCGGATGTACCTGGTACCAACTTTCGTAAATGTATACAAAATGAATAACCATTACCCTAATTTCGCTTTGGGGCGGTGGTTCGAGGTACTCGTCAGCTCAAACTGTATACAAAATTAAAAACCGGTACCTGGTACTTCGATTTCGACGCCTTTCCTGTCGGCCGAGACATATGCGGCGTACACCACGGCGATCGTGTCGGCGGCAAGTTGGCTATCAGACTCGAGTGGACTGCCATCGGAGAACGCCTTGTAGCAGAAATTCATCTCATGCTGGTACCCGGTGAACCAATCCTCGTCGGGGGACGTGTTCGCCCAGCCCTGCTTGGTCCCGATCTTCTCGACCACGTAGATGTCCTTGAACTGCTCTTCCTTCGGATTGTAGGTCTGCAGCGAATTGTTGGGATTGATCGAACAGAGGGTGCGGTGGTTGTTGGCACACACCTCGAGCCAGTTGTGGACCCCGCCCATAGCCAGTTCGGTGGCGAAGATATCGGCGAAGCTACCGTCACTGAATATGACATGGACCAGACCGAAATCCTCGATATCGGTGTAGCTCGTTCGCAGGAACCCCGCATCCTCATACCAATCACTGGTGGTCACCGCATGGGTACGCGCCGAGACAGCAACCGGTCGGATAGCCTTGCCGTTGCGGGCACGACCCTCGACCTTCTTCATATACAACGCGGCGGTGAGCGGGTGCACCCCCTTGCCCATGATCGATCCGCCTCCGGAATGGGACCACATGCCGTAATACTTCGAGTGCGAACCGGAATGGGACTCCTCCCCGTGCATCCACAGGATCTGGGAGCCGGTCTTCTCCAGGATTTCCCGTTCCTTCTGGATCGCCGGAGCGAATACCCAATTCTCCGCATAGGCTATGGTACCCTTGCTCTGTTGCTCCGCCTCGAGGATCCGTCCGACACTGGACATGGCACCGGCCAAGGCCTCCATCCTATCCAGCGTCTTGCCACTGAAATCGGGCGACCCGTCGCCAAAATAACCGGTGAACGGTTTTTCGATGATGCAGTGCCTGTGCATCGCAAGCGCAGCGACCGCTATGGCCTCGTGGGTGGAGGGGGGCGTGCATACGTGCACCACATCGCAGTTGGCGATCAATTCATCCAACGATGCGAAGGCTCGGATACCCCGCTCCCGGGCAAAGTCCTGGCGTCGTTCGGCCGAAGTCGAGTAGACGCCGACAACCTCGACATGGGCCTCGTAGACCCGCCTGAGCGATTCATAATGGAACGCGGCGGCAAACCCCGAACCGACCAGACCAGCTTTGAATGTCCGTTTCCCGTGCACCAAATCCTGCATCAAACACATCCTCCCACGATCGCATACCGATCCGCCTCTATCGGCGCTTGAACAGTCCCTTTATCGAGGCTTTCACGTTGCCCATGAACAGGTTGAACCAGCGCATCTTGCTCACCATACTCAATATGATGAAAAAAATCAGTACTATCGAGATCGGACGGGTGAAGAATGGGGTCAGGCTGCCGTCGGTAAGCACCAATGCCCGCCTGAGGTTCTTGTCGAGGATATCGCCGAGGATGATGCCGAGCACCATGGGTGCCACCGGATAGTCGAGTTCCTGCATCACATAGCCCAACAATCCGAAGATCACCATGATGATGATGTCGAAATAGCGGGATTCGACGGCGTAAGCACCGATCACGCACAACACCAGCACCACCGGCATCAGTTTGCTCCGGGGAACCTGGAGCACTTTGACCAGCGTCTTGACCATGGAGAGGCCGAGGATGAACATGGCGACCGTCGCGAGAAGGAACATGGCGACCACCGAATAGACGAACTGGGGATTTTCCACCATGATCAGCGGACCTGGACGAACCCCGTGGATATACATGGCGGCCATGAGGACCGCGGCGGGGGCCGAACCGGGAATCGCCAACGAAAGGACGGGGATGATCGCTCCACCGACTGCGGCGTTGTTGCCGGTCTCGGCGGCAATCAAACCTTCGATGCTGCCATGCCCGAACTTCTCCGATTCCTTGCTGGCACGGCGTGCGAAGTCATAGCTCACCCATGCCCCGATATCCTCGCCGACACCAGGAATCGCTCCGATGAACGTGCCGATCAAACCGGAGCGGATAATGGTCTTCCAGTATTTCGCGATATCCATGAAGCGGGGAATCACCCGCTTGATCTCACTCTTGATGATCTCCACCTTCTGGTGCTTCATCATCATGATGACCTCGGCGAACCCGAATGCACCGACCATGGCGGGAATCAGACGGATTCCGCCCGACAACTCGATGTTTCCGAACGAGAAGCGGACGTGGGCATGGATACCCTCCATACCGATCATGGCGATCATCAGACCGAAGAACCCCGAGATCCACCCCTTGAGCGGATCCTTGGGTGCTGTCAACGTACCGCTGATAACCACACCGAATATCGCCAGCCAGAAGAATTCGATCGACTGGAAGCTCAATGCGAAGTTGCCGATAAGCGGGGTGAACAGGGCGAGCATGATCATGCCGATCACCGAACCGAGGAAGGATCCGGTGGTGGCGATTCCGATAGCTTCTCCGGCCCTTCCCTGCCGGGAAAGGGGGTGTCCGTCGACCGCAGTGGCGGCATTGGCGGGGGTTCCGGGGATATTGAGCAGGATCGCACTACGGCTTCCACCGTAGATCGAGCCGATATACATGCAGATCAGGATCAGCACCGCGTTGTCGGCCGGCATGCGGAAGGTCAGCGTCGTGAGCAACGCGATTCCCATGGTAGCTGTGAGGCCCGGCAGCATACCGACGATGATTCCCAGTTGTGTGGCCCAGAATACATTGAATATCGTTCCAAGGGTCAGGAAATTGCCCAACCCGATGCCCAGCATTTTCAATCCTTCAAACATATCGGCAACTCCTATGGTAGACGGATCAGGAAGACGTAGCGGAATACGACCGACACCAGTACGGCAGTCAACAGTGCCTCCACTCCAGCCAGGATGAATATCCGCTTCTGTTCGCCCGGGCCTTTGGTGCGATCGTACTCGAAGAGCACGATGAACCCGAAGACATAGAGGAAGGTGGCGATCGGGTACCAGGCCCAACCCACAAGGATTATGGCGTACAACAGGCAGAATCCGACGGTCAGGATGACCCTGAGCGTTTCCGGCTTGTGCCAGAATCCGACCTTTTGTGGGCTGCCATCTCCTGCCGATGCGGAGGATGACGACGTTGCCGCCGTAGTGTGCTTGGACAAGCGGTACCCACCGTAACGCATGGCACGGAAGAATAAGGTGATGCTCAACACTCCCATGATCACACCAAGAATGGCCGGCACCATTCCAGGTATGGTATAGGGATTGATATTCCTATGCTCAAGACGCGGCATACGCAGCGATTCGATGATCACGAATGCCGACAATGCCATAAGCAGGACTGAGGTGATGAAGTCGGCCCGGGGCATTTTTTCGCCAGCCGGACGTTTGTTTTTCAACGATGTCTGCACAGGTGCCATGGACGACCCTCTCTTTGTCTGTATTCCGGACGACTGTTCGCTCGCTGTACCGCGAAATCTTACTATGAAATTAAACTGCGTACTTACAACACGAACTTGTATAATGAAACGCCAAGCATAGACATGCTGAATCCGGAGTCCCCGAATCCAGCATGCTTTTGTAACTAGTGATCTGCACCATCCTGATCTTTGCTTTTCTTGGGCCTATCGGACAGATGGACTGCGTTCGTGTCAGCTCAGATATCTCGATATCTTCGCTTCCTTGTCCTTGCCCTCTTTCCGATCCGCTCCAAGCTCAGCCACAAGCTTATGTTGTTACAGATCACTAGAGCCGGACACCCTTTTGCAGAGGATGTCCGGTATCCTACAATTCGATTACGGTCTTGGTATGCCTACTGAATCGGGTGACATGACAGCATCGCCGGCATCATACTTGAGCCATGCGTCGATCTGCACCATGCCGAACGACTTGTCGAATGCGCTCTTGCCATATGCGGGGTCGAACACGACTGCGTTCTGCTTTGCCCAGGTGCGCAAGCTGTCGCTGGTCATGACGTTCTCTTCCCAAATCTTGTCGAGGGTATCGGAAACTTCCTTGGGGACAGCCTTCGGTACGAAGATCGCGAAGTATTGGGCGGCAACCTTGAAGTCGGAGATCCAATTGGTGATCGGTGGAACGACACCATCGTATCCTTCGATTTCCAACGGCTCGGTGGTCAGGACCACCAGCGGGCGGAGCTTGCCGGCACGGATCATGTCGACCTGTTCGACCGAGAGCTGTGGGACGACTTCCGCTTCGCCACCGACGGTTGCTGTGACTGCGGGAGCTCCACCATCATAGGTGACATGCCGATAGGTGATTCCGGTGTGCTTGGAGAGCAATTCCATGGCGGTGTGTCCGGCGGAGTTGACTCCGGCGGTCGCGACGGTGATCTGACCCGGCTTTGCCTTGAAGGCGGCCAAAAGGTCGTCGAAGGTCTTATAGGGGGAGTTGGCGTTGACAGAGATGACGTTGGGCATGGCTACGTTGGTGTAGATGTGCCAGTCGTCCAGTGTCGTGTCCAGCAATCCTTGGATCTTGTAGACGCCAAGGTCCTTGACCGCTCCAGCTGTCCAGGTATACCCGTCCTTGGGGGCATCCATCGTGGCCTTAGTTCCCAATGAACCCGAGGCACCGGCCTGGTTGACGACGACGACACTGATTCCCAGCGCCTCTTCTATGATCGCGGCTGTCGCGCGGGCTGAACGGTCGGTCGATCCACCGGCTCCCCAGGGAACGATCAAGTTGATGGGTCTATTCGGTTTCCAAGTGTAGGCCCCTGCTGCTTCCGTGGCACCTGCACCAAATACTGAAGTGAGGGTGAAGATGACCAGGACGGCTCCGATAAGCAATACTTTTGCTTTTTTCATGACACAAAACCTCCTTCTGTGTAACTACCCTTAGTTATACCACGGGTAAAAGGTGAACAACAGGGAAAAATGAAAATTCAGGCAGAAGGCAACCGGGTGATGCCTTCCCGATGCGATTACTGGGCAAACCGCCCGATACTTGCTATACCATATAGGGAGGAGTCCTACCGCATGAAACATCTTGCCAGACCCGCGGATGTGTTGATCCTAACCCTCAGCATCCTCGCCATTGCCTTGTTGTCGGTTCAGGTGTATGGTCAACCCGTTTCGAATCCGGCCGTACGGATCGAGGTCGCCGAATCCCAGTGGACCTATGCACTCGACCAGAACAGCACAGCGCAGGTTCCTGGCCCCAATGGCACGATGGAGGTGGTGATTCGGAATGGAGAGGCCTTTGTGGAGGACTGCGATTGCTGTCCCTTGAAAATCTGTGTTTCGATGGGGCGCATCCACCGTGCGGGACAATGGATAATTTGCCTTCCCAACCAGATATTCGTATGGATCGAAGGCACTCCGCCCGATACCATGATCGACGATATTTCTTCTTGAGTTTCCCCTTCGAAAACCTGGGTCATGGTACCAGGAATCCAATTCCCGGAATCTGGATTTACTCTTGCAATGGAGTATCGTAGAATGGAGTGCATAGGGGGAACCATATGGAACGCTTGAACACCTATACCAAGATCGTGGCGACAATCGGACCTGCATCGGAATCGTACGAGACCATCAAGGCGATCATCCAGGGAGGGGCACGGGTCATCCGGCTGAACTTCAGCCATGGTAGTGCCGCCGAACAACAGAGCCGGGTCGACCGTGCACGCAAGGCATCGGTGGAACTGGGGATTCCCATAGCAGTGTTCCAGGACCTGCAGGGTCCGAAGATCCGAGTCGGCACCCTCGCCGAACCTTTCATCGTGTTGGAACGGGGCGATTCGATCATCCTGACTACAGAAATCTGCGTAGGGACGAAAGAGCGCATCGGTATCGACTACCCTTTCCTGCATGAAGAGATCACCCCCGGTTGCCGCATCCTGATCGACGACGGATTGATCGCACTGACGGCCAACAAGGTGGTGGGGCACGATATCCATTGTACGGCTATCGAAGGTGGTGTGGTCAAACCCCGCAAGGGTGTCAACTTGCCGGGCGTACCGTTGCGGCACCTGTCGTCGTTCACACCCAAGGACGAGAAGGACCTGGAGTTCGCCTTCGCCAACAATCTGGACTATGTGGCGCTCTCGTTCGTGCGTAGTGCAGCCGATGTCGCGGCTTTGCGCCGGTTGATGCGCGAGCGGCACGGCCGGGAAATCCCGATCATCAGCAAGATCGAGAAACCCGAGGCGGTCGACGATATCAAGGGAATCATCGCCGAGTCGAGTGCCATCATGGTCGCACGCGGAGATTTGGGGGTGGAGATGTATCCCGAGGAGGTGCCGATTATCCAGAAGTCGATCATACGCGCCTGCAATGAAGCGGGATTGCCGGTCATTACGGCCACGCAGATGCTCGAGTCGATGATGCACAATCCCCGCCCTACCCGTGCCGAGACCAACGATGTGGCGAACGCGGTGCTGGACGGTACCAGTGCGGTGATGCTTTCGGGCGAGACCGCGGCGGGCGATTACCCGTTGAAGGCGGTCGAGATCATGAACCGCATCATCTCGCATACCGAGTCGAGTGTCGAATTCAAACGGTTGGTGCTCGACCAGGGGTTGAACCGCGAGCATGTCGAATTGCGCAGCAAGCGAACCACCACCGAGGCCGTGGGTCTGGCGACGCGCGAATTGGCGTTGGCGGTCCAGGCTTCGAAGATCGCCTGTTTCACCCACTCGGGCAGCACAGCCCGCCGTATCGCCAAATTCCGTCCCGGTACGCCGATCATCGCCTTCTCTCCGGTGGCATCGACGGTGAGCCGTCTGGCGATTTCCTGGGGAGTGACTCCCGTGTTGATCGACAACCTGGCCACGGTGGACGAGCTGCTCACCTTCGCACCACGGTATCTGCAGGAGCATCGGCTGGTGCAAAAGGGCGAGACGGTGGTGATCACAGCTGGTGTTCCGGTGGGAAGTCCGGGTATGACGAACATGATCAAGGTGGTCGAGATCGAGTGACTCGGATCGCATCTTGCAAAGCATCCAACATCACCCTGGTGCCCGGATTCCTCAGATTGTCGAGGTGACCGGCATTTCCACCAGAACTGTGGAACGCCATATCAAGACCTTGAAATCCGTGGACCTGATCCATTTCGAAGGGTCGAAGAAGACCGGTGGGTATCATATCGTCCCGAAAAATACGATGAGATAGAAATCGGCATAAGACTTGTAGATTTATGTTATATTAACTCAGTGATGACTTTATCTCTTATTAATCGGATGTAACCTGGACAACAATTTATTCTCAAGTATTAATGAGAAAATATGATTACTTCATTCCTGAAATCTTTACTATTTCATCAGCTATCAATTTTGCTGCAATCGGACTCCAATGAGTATCATCGGCAAAATATATATCCTTAGCTCCCTGGTTAATCTTGTCTAATAGTATTTCCTTTGAATTTATGAACAGATATCCTTTTTCCTCTTTATCAAGTAAATCAAAAAATGGATTATTAGGAAATTTATTGTCAATGATATAATCATAATATAAATCGTATTTATCTGGTGCAGGCAAGACAATAAGCTTGATATTGAGTTCTTCAAGTAATCCTGACAATTCATTCAACTCTTTATTGAGAATCCCAATTGTATCCGCGCTAGCATTATCTAAACTAGTAATATCATCATTATATATGCATAGTTCCTTATAGGGCAGTGAAAATAACTCTATCTTGGTCTTAAACTTATACACATCCGAAAAGAATGCATTGTCATCCAGAAGATAGAATAAGCTAAAAATGGGATACTTAAAGGAGTCCTGGATAGTGGTTAGTGGGGACGTCGGATCAATTGTACTATTATAAAGTCTATAAATATCTTCATTATCTAACAGAATGTGTTTATCGATATCTCGAGTTCTAGAAATAAAACTCCTCTCGACACTCTCTAGTATTAAGTATTTTGGTTGGTACAAGTTAAAGAAACCTGTATTTAATAAGCCATACACATATTCTATTGGGTTCATATTGCCATAATAGGAATTATGAAGAGAAAGTAACTCTATACCTTCCACACTTGCCAAATAGTTTTGGTAGCCCTGGAGGCCTTGCCATGAAAAAGAATCACCTACAACTATATAGTCATAACTGCTTTTTAGACTGTCCTCAACAGTATCGTAATATATTTTATCTAGTTCAACGAAAAAAATATTTCTATAGTTTCCAGGAAATGAAATCTTTCCAATTCGGTTTAAGTCTCCACCAGATTTTGAATATCCTATATAACCGAACGTAAGAATAAGAATTAATGGAGTTAAGAATAATAATACATATAGCAAAAATTTTTTTATTATCAATCTCTCAATCCTTTTAAAATTGAAAATATATAAAATCTTGAGAGTTTGTCCCAAAAAAAACCAACCCAAATACTAATACATAATAAACAAACCATCTTAGTAATTTTTTTTCAATGCAATATTGTAAGTTTTCCAAAGGATGGGCTTTCATTCTATTTTTCCACTCAATCAATAAGAATATGAATAGAATAACAATAATTTTAATAGCGTGTTCTCTTCCATCAAATACCGGAATTGAAAAAATTGAGGTAGAAAACATTCTTGAAAGGTAACCCAAAGCATGACCAATGCTTTCAGCCCTAAAGAATATCCAAGCAAAAACTGTCAAGAAGAATGTACTAATAATTTGCAAAAACTCAAGAACTGAAGGGATATTTCTTTGCTGGGCAACAATATTCAAATATTTTCTATTGTTATTTGTAAGTAAAAGTGGCAAGAAGTATATTGCATTTAATGCTCCCCATACAATAAAAGTCCAGTTTGCTCCATGCCAGAAGCCACTCGCGATAAAGATGATAAAAGTATTTCTAATATTCTTTAATTTACCTCCCCTACTGCCTCCAAGTGGAATATATAGATAATCTCTAAACCAAGTTGATAGAGAAATGTGCCATCTTCTCCAGAATTCTGCGATGTCACGCGAAAAGTAGGGAGTTGCAAAGTTCCGCATTAGGTTAAACCCAAAAAGTCTTGCAGTCCCTATAGCGATGTCTGAATATCCAGAAAAGTCACCATATATTTGGAATGTAAAAAACAATGCTCCAAGTAATAACGTACTACCTGAAAAGGTGGATGAATTATTAAAAACCAGGTTTGCATAGATTGCACAATTATCCGCTATGACAATTTTCTTAAACAAGCCCCACAGAATTTGGCGCATACCATCCACAGCTTTGTCATATTCAAAATTTCTCTGTGATTTGAATTGTGGTAACAGGTTGGTTGCTCTTTCAATTGGTCCAGCAACGAGCTGAGGGAAGAAACTAACAAATGCTAAGAAATCAATCAAAGAATCTGATGGTATTATTTTTCGATTATATACATCTAATGTATAACTAAGACTCTGAAAGGTATAAAAACTAATACCAACTGGTAGAATGATATTCAGACTATTTCCGTGTATTTCTTGTCCAAAAAATTTGAATACGGTAACAAAGTTCTCCTGAAAAAAATTATAGTATTTGAAAAATCCTAGTATTCCAAAATCAATAAAAATGCTCAGTATGAGTAATATCTTTCGTTGCCATTGTTTCTCACGATTATATAGACTATTGCTAATTAGAAAATCCGAGCAGGAAGTGAATAGAATAAGAAATAAGAATCGCCAGTCCCACCATCCATAGAAAATATAGCTCGAAAACACCAATAGTAAATTTTGAAATTTAAGATTTTTTTGTGTTACAAACCAATAAAGTGTAAATACTATGGGTAAGAATATTGCGAAGTCAATTGAGTTGAATAACATCCAGCATCCTTTTCCAAAATCTAGAAGGTCCTTTTAATCTGGGTCATGCAGAGATTGAACTCTTAGATCGCTATCCATAATAACAGCAATTATTACGAAATTGAAACAACTAGTTTTCGAATAAAACTGATTTATTACTTAGGTTGGATGAAGAGTATTGTACAAATAGTGAACCTATATCACAAACGGTTAAAAATTTGACACTGGAAATCAATAACAACCCAAACTGGAAAAGTACATTGCAACGAAACTATCTTATAGCTATATTGAAACTGATCGAAACATGTTGCATATCAATAAAGATTATTTGGTGAACTACAAAAATTCAAGTTTCGAATATCGATCGATAACCCTAGAATAAACTCGACCTCCAAGCACAATTGATACTTGGAGGTCTTTTGCATGATACCCTATCGGTATGTAAGCGTGAAGATTATGCGTGCATTGCCAGATAGGAACGCATGATATCGCCACACGAGTTGTCGTGGATCTTCACCACCTTCATCTCACGCTTGGCACTCTCGGCGGAATCGGAGGCGTGTGCGGTGTTCACCATGATGTTGCTGCCGAACTCGCGGCGGATCGTTCCACCCGGAGCTTTCAGGGGATCTGTGGGTCCCAAGACGTCCCGGATCTTGCCAATAGCATCCTCTCCCTCGTAGATCAGGATCATGCACTTGACCGAACCGGGTTGGTTCAACTCTTCGAGAGGACATTGCGATGGGCGGATACCCGACATGAACTCGATGATCTGCTCGAACTGGTCGATGGCGTATTCGATACCGACACTGGAGGACAATGCCTGCTCGGTATCGCCGCTGAGGGTGATGTTGAAGTGGGCCTCCAACTGCTCCTTGGCCTTGCGACCGAACACCGGAGCCAACTTTTCCTTGAGGGCATCCTTGACCGGGCCGTAAAACTCGAGGGCTTCGGCAACGCTCATGCGGTGGACCTTCACTCCGACGACACGCAAACCGGTCCTGCTGAACATGTCGATGATGGTACCGGGTTTGCTCGAGGCATATTTCCAGTTGTCAGGCTTGATGATGACCAACGAGCGTTGGACCTTGGCAGGATTGGGATACACCATGTTCTCGACGATATTCTGCTCATCGGGCAACCAATCCGCGAACATCTTCAGGTGCAAGTCTGCGGTGGACTGCAAACGGGGTGTAAGCACGGCTGGTTCGAAATAGGAGACATGGTCGGGGTCGTCAGAATCCATGATCAGGTCGGCATAGGTGTCCCGGATATTCTCACCGGTCATACTGTCGATACTGCGTCGCTCGGCTTGCACCGGTCCACATATCTCGCTGAGCTTGCGGCAGGGCTCCTCTCCACGGAATATCAACAGCAACGAGCGGTGGCGGCGACCTTGGGAAGGAGAAAGGTTCTGCTCGATATAATCGGCTAACAATTCGCTGGTCTTGGTATTGTCGCCATCATGCTGTTCACGGATCAGGGCAGCATACCTGGTGACAAAATGCTCGTCCGGAGCGAACATCTGGGCTCCTACCAATTCTATATCCAAACGGGAAAGCAGGCGTGACAACACCCCGCCGGTACGGCTTTTTGCAATCGTGTAGGGCGTGACCAACACGTAGGAAAGACTATGTTCCATGGTTTTCATGACTCCTTGTCAATTTCTGTACGGCCAACACTATACATGCATTGGAAGCGAATGTCCATGTTTGGAAAGCATCCACACGTGAATTCGCCTGTTCAGCCTGCAAAGCATACGTCATCTCAGACGATTGGCTGTCTTGAGTATTCCTGTCGTGATTGCATCGAACACTTCGAGCGGAAATCCCGTCGGAAGGGACTCCATCAATTCCCCGGCAACCGTAGGGACCGTTTCGAGTGCCTGATCCACCATGTTGTTCATCTCCATTTCGGAAAAGCCATGGGCCATTCCCATCTCGATCCAATGCCTGCGCCCAATGTCCGTATGATGGTAATGGGGATGCTTGGTACGGATAGCCATGGCCATTTTCAATTTTTGGGCGGGAATCCTGCCAGGGCGTGCCCCAAGCACGGGATATGCACTCATAAGGTCGTAGAAAGGGGTCAACCGGTAGGTACCTCCTGGATTATGGAAGATGCTGAAATTCTTGGCATGAGCATCGGGCGCAGCCAATAGCCAGTTCAACAAAAGGGATTTCATGAAACTGTATGTGTCCGTTCGGCGATTGGCGGAACCATTCAGCAGTCGCATGATTTCGCGTATGCCGGGCCCACCGTCGGACTCGTATTTGAATCCCGAGGAGTAGCCCAAGGCTTGGCACATATCCTCTTGAGGCAATCGGTATAGGCAACGATGGTCTGCATCCCAGCGGCGGTCGAACCGTTCGACCACCAACACTTTCTGGTCTTCAAATGTTTCTATCGTCGTATTTGCGACCTGTAGACCGAATAATGCGAAAATCCTGGTTGTAAGCCATTCGATTTCGACAGAATTCCTCAAATCCACTCCCCCCAATTCACCCAATGGCAACTTCAGGATATGGGTGGTCCCGGTCGGTCCCTCGGGAATGTACCAGGTGTCACGCATACGCAACAGCGCTGTCTTTTCTTGAACCCCTGCCAGTGAAATACGCAATTCGTTCCCAATATGTGATCCGAATTGGTTTCCCCCAGTCCTGGCATCCCTGAGCAAGTCGGCAATCTCGGATTCGGCCACAGCTCTTCCGGTCGCGGGGGGTACCACAAAGTCGCCAATCGGATCGGCAAGCAATTGCAATGCACCGACACAGTCCCGTCCGATCTCATACAGAAGGTCGAAGGCACGAATCGAGGGAGCACGATATCTGGTTTGGAACTTTCTTCGGATTTGCTCCGATTCGGGCAACAAATTCTCGAAGAACGACTCGACCAGCGGTCCACGATGTACAAGGGAACTGGAGAGGAATGGTAATGAGAGGGAGATGGGTCTGCCGGCCGGGTCTTCAACCCATGTCGGATCATAGTGCAACTCATGGATTCCTTGTGCCGTGATATGCCACGTTCCCACCGATTTCCCATTCATGTAGAGAAATAGCGTTCTACTTTTCATTCGCCGAGCCATAACCGCCTACCAGATACTTTGGGAAACAATATCCCAATCGTTGGATTTTGGAGTGAGTTCGAGCGTGTAGTCATAGATTGCTAGTAATCTGAGCAAGGTTTCGATGGTGACGGTCGTGGAACCGTTTTCCAAGGCAGATATGGTCTTGGGAAGCACCCCTGCTTTGAACGCGGCTTCCTTTTGCGTAAGACCCCGGCTTTTGCGCATACTCTTCACCGAAGGCCCCAACTGTTGACCGATCCGAATCGTGTATCGCATACACCCTCCAAAGTATAAAGAATATATACCCTGAATGGTATTTTTTGTCAATATACCCCAAAAGGTATATTTCAATATTTTACCCTGTAGGGTATTATTGGGAGCGCCAGAATCCAGGAGTCACTCCATGGATGCGTTTGAACAGGACATGGAAGCGTTGGACGTTGGGAAAGGCACATTCGCTGGCAATCGTTTCAATGGTCAGATCGGTCTGCTTGAGCAACCTGCAAGCCTGTTCAAGTCGTCTCCCGGTTATCTCCCGATGGATCGTCACGCCCCGGGCTTGCTTGAACCTGACTTCCAATGACCTGCGGGAAACGGAACAGGCCGAGACCACATCCTCCACTCCGATGGGTTTCGAGTAGTGGGAACGGATGAACTGCACAGCGCGGGCAACAACCGCATCACGTTCCAATACGACAGTCGTACTCTCCCGCTCCACCACTTCCTGTGGAGCTATGAGCAAGGTGCGTTGATGGTCGAACGACCGCGGTGAATCAACTTCGAGCAATTCATCCACCAGCGCCGCGGAGCGGTAACCGATGGTGGCGCAATCGAGACGGACGCTGGAGAGGCTCGGGTTGCACAACGTGCACAGCAGGTCCTCGTCGTCGACACCAAGCAGGGTGATGTCCGCCGGTATCTCCCGTGCGATATCCCCGCAGTGAGCGAGGACCTTCACCCCCGCGGTGTCATTGCAACAGAACAGTGCGGTGGTGCGAGGCAATTGTTTCAACCAACTGTGCAATGCAGGTGTCTGGTTGCTTTGCTGCCACCAGGTGAGGCTGCGTTCGAAACGGGGAATCCGATCGACAGCGATTCCAGCTGCTTCGGCGAACCCCAACAGGCGCTGGCGGGACCAATGCACCTCGGGAACACCACAGTAGGCGAACGAGCGGGCTCCAAGACGCCGCACGTACTCGCCTGCCCGACGCCCGGTGGCGAAATCGTCGTTCTGGACGCGGTGGATGGTCTGCCGGGTATGGGCTCCCGCAATGTCGACGATGGGAATACCCATGGAGGCGTAGCGGTCGGCATCATCCTCACTCTCAATGCGGGTGATGATCGCATCGCACTTGTCCTTGCCCGAGAAGCGCAACGGACGCAAACCGCCGCCCGAACCACGCAACGACCAATCCCGCTTGCCCTTGGCATATTCGATAATGCCGCGCGCGACGGCGGAGTCGAATGAATCGTGGAATCGCAATGATATGCCGATAACTCCCATGCAGGCATCATATAGGAAAAATTTACGCAAAACAATATATCCTTAGCGTATTTCACGTATTGCATTCGCTCCCATACTTGCTAGGATGGTAATCGAAGAGAGGAAACAGTACGTATGAACAAGACACTTGCATTGCAAACACCATATATAACCGTTCCCCAGACGCAGGCCCGATTCCCGGCAATCGGCCTGGGAACGTTCGGTAGTGACCATGTGGAACCGGATTCCATTGCCAAGGCGGTCCGAACCGCTGTCGAAATGGGATACCGGCACATCGACTGCGCGTCGGTCTACGGTAACGAGAAGCAAATCGGAGAGGTCCTGGCCCAATTGTTCGCCGATGGTGTGGTGAGACGGGAGGACTTGTGGATAACCGGCAAACTCTGGAACGACAAGCACGAACCCGAGGCGGCAAGGGCATCGTTCATGCAGTCCCTGCACGACCTGCAACTCGAGTATCTCGACTTGTATCTCATCCATTGGCCATTTCCCAACTACCATCCACCGAAGTGCTCGATCGATAGCCGCAGCCCCAATGCGATTCCCTACGACCACCAGCGGTACATGGCAACCTGGCGTGTGTTGGAGTCGTTGGTCGATGCGAAACTGGTACGCCATATCGGAACATCGAACATGACGGTTCCAAAATTGAGTCTGGTGGTGCGCGATGCACGGATCGCTCCGGCATGCAACGAGATGGAACTGCATCCCCATTTCCAACAGCGGGCGCTGTTCGACTACTGCAAGCAACACGGCATCGTGCCGATCGGGTATTCCCCACTCGGGTCTCCCGGCCGTCCCGAGCGGGACAAGACGGACCACGATACGGTCGACATGGAAGATCCGGTGATCGTAGCCATCGCCAAGGACCATGGCGTGCACCCTGCCGCCATTTGCCTGAAGTGGGCGGTGGCGAACGGACATGTACCTATCCCCTTCTCCACCAAGGAGCGGAATATCCGATCGAACCTGGAAGCGGTCTGCGGCGATCCGTTGACAACGCGGGAGAAGGAGGCGATCGATGGAATCGACCGCGATTGCCGTTTGATCAAGGGACATGTGTTCCTTTGGGAAGGCGCCCGGGATTGGCACGACCTGTGGGATGAGGACGGAAGCATCACCACGCTCTACTAGAATAAAGCGCCATAGATGCGCAAGGAGGAGTTTTCAATGAGTACAAAGACCATGAAGGGAGCGCTGTTACCTGGTGACAGCACCGTTGCATTCAAGGATTTTCCGATTCCAACTCCGGGACACGGTCAGGTTGTGGTGAAAACCAAGAGTTCCACGATCTGCGGTTCCGATATCAGGGCTATTTACCGTGAGCATCTGGGCAAGGGTCCCGAAGGCTACCAGAATGTCATTGCCGGCCACGAACCGTGCGGACAGGTTGTGGAAGCCGGTCCCGGGTGCAAGCGTTTCAAGGCGGGCGACCGCGTGATCGTGTACCATATCAGCGGATGTGGGGTTTGCCACGATTGCCGTATGGGCTATATGATCAGCTGTTCGAGCGAGTACCGGGCTGCCTACGGTTGGCAGCGGGATGGTGGCATGGCTCCATACATATTGGCTGACGAGAAGGACCTGGTGTTCCTTCCCGACCAACTCACCTATACCGACGGAGCACAGGTTGCCTGTGGTTTCGGCACGGTTTACGAGGCGATCGAGAAGATCGGTATCAGTGGAAACGATGCGGTGCTGGTTGTCGGCCTTGGTCCGGTTGGACTGGCGGCGTTGATGTTGGCGAAGGCTATGGGAGCGAACATGCTCATCGGTGTCGAGTTCCAGCAGGAGCGCATCGAGCTGGCCAGGAAACTCAAGCTGGTCGACCATGTGTTCACTCCGGGTGCCGATACGCTGGACAAGATCAAGGCGCTCACCGGTGGCAAAGGTGTGGAGAAGGCGATCGATTGCAGTGCCAATGCCGACGGCAGGGCGTTGGCTATCCGGGCGACCCGACAATGGGGCAAGATTGCGATGGTTGGCGAAGGTGGCACGGTGAGTTTCAACCCGAGTCCCGATATCATCCATGACCAGAAGACCATCTATGGTTCCTGGGTCACCAGCATTTGGCGCATGGAGGATTTGGTGGAACGCTTGGTGCGATGGAATATCCACCCCGAGGATCTGGTTACCCACCGCTTCAGCCTCGAACAGGCCGATGAAGCCTATCGCCTCATGGCAAGTGGTGCATGCGGCAAGGTGGCTGTCTGTTTCGACGAAGAGTTGAAGTAGTAATTTCCAGCATGGTTTTACGGGAGACGGTGGCAATGCCGCTGTCTCCCTATTCATCATTTGGAAAATATTACTGCGGTAAGGTGCCAGTGAACTGCCGTTTGTCTAGCTTGCACAATTTGATGGCGATATCGCGTCCATCCTTTGCAGCGGTAGGCAGCCCCCCTCCAGGTGCTGTCCACTGCCCGATCATGGAAAAATTCTCCACCCCTTTCAGGGTTTTTGGGAGCGTCTTGCTCAAGGTCTTGCGAGTGGGGGCGAAGCCCTCGTAACTACCCTTCCAGTTGCCTGTGTATCGAATGACCGAATGGGGAGTCGAGACATCCACCATATCAATATGCTCCTTGATATCCCCAAACATCTTTTCCAAATAGCCGATCACCTGCTTTGCGATACCATCCTTGGTCAGTTCGTATTGTTTCCGGTCGGTTTGTACCAAATCATCCCAGTATCCACTGTTCCATGTATTGAAGAGTACGGTGACCAGGGTTTTTCCCTTGGGAGCCAAGGTATCGTCGTAGTTGTAGACGGTGACACTGAAATGTGTGTGGACCGAACCATCGGCGAGTTCCAATGGGGGATCCAGATACGGAGTCGAGGCATGGGGCAATGCGCTGCAGTCCCGGTCGAGTCCCAGGGCCACGAATACCGTAGAAGGAAACAGGGGATAGGTTTCGTAGGCATGTTGCAGCGGCTGTGGCATAAAGGTTCCACCGAGGAAGTTGTGGAGCGTCTGGTGCCCGTCCGCAGCACTGATCACGTAATCGGCAGCGATGGTTTCGCCCTGCTCGGTGGTGATACCGACAGCGACGCCATCGACGACATTGATCTTTGTAACTGTATTGCCATATCGCAGGTCGGCTCCCAACCGCTTGATGACCCGTTCCATGTTCCGAACGAGGTTCAACGAGCCTCCAACGGGATACCCTGCCCCCTTGATATGCTGTTGTGCCAATCCCAAGGTGAGCGATGCAAGACTCCAATCACCAGGAATTGAGACATTGAAGAATTCCCGTATCCTGGGGCTAGAAAACCGCTTGCCATATTCCTCCAAGGGTATCAGGTGCCCCATGATATGCCGCATCTGCAGCAGGTTCGCGAGGCTTTTTCCAAGGCTCTTTTCATCACTCAGGGCAGGCATCGTCACGGTGGCAAGGTTGTGCAGGGATTTGCAGAATCTGTCGATCTGCTTTTTATCCTCAGGTCCAAGACGGAGCAGTTCTGCCCGAAACTTCTCGATGTCGCTATGCATTTCGATGGTTTCGCCATCGGCAAGACCAATGCTGGAAAACGTCTCGGTATGATGAGCCCAACGAGTTGAACCAATTTGCAAAATGAATAAGGTGGACTACACTACGGA
>Ga0154462_153_pt1 | contig 25520 bp, 23 predicted proteins | sample RifGroC2_FD_105655 | JGI IMG/M metagenome (GOLD analysis project Ga0154462, IMG submission 105655) | Spirochaetes bacterium GWC2_52_13
TACCAACGGAGGGCAAGATTGATATCCGCCATCGGAGTCGTCCACATGTAGAGTGTACAGATGTAGGTGATGCCGAGAAACCGTGCGACCAGGATATTCAAGTTCACCAAGGCTTCTTTGGTAGCCAAGGGAAATTGTCCGAGCCGTACCAGCACCTCACCGTCCCGATAGGTCAGGGGCGTGAACAGAATCATGATGACCAAGAGGAACAGTATCGTCTTGATGGGTTGCAATGCCTGTTTGAAATCCGTCGCATACCAGGCGCTGAGGAACGCGGCCGCAACGAGTGTCCACAGACCCGTTTGACGGATTGGCAAGAACACCATGACACACAAGAGTAGGACCGTGAACAATTTGGCCCTCGCATCGAAGATGTAGAGGAACCCCCTACCGGCGACAAAGGTGCTGGTGGTCATACGCCTACCTCCGACGGAGAGACCACACCACCGGCTATGGTGTATTGGCGTTGGGCGATATTGCGGGCGAACGTCCGGTCGTGGGTAATGATAACGATAGCCGCCCCACTCTTGCGCAACAGCGACACGATTTCGAAAGCCGCTGCGTAGGTGACACCGCTATCCAATTCGTCGATGATCACGAACGGACGGTCGAGCAGATAGTAGACCGCGGCTTGCAACTGTTTACGTGCGCCGTACCCCATCATGGTGGGATTGTCATCAAGATCCAAATGGAACAATCGTGCACACGCGCTGACCATCTGTTCCCGCTCCTGTGCACCCAAGTGTCGGATCTGGCGCAAGGACCATCCCAACTCGTCCCTGACGGTCGGGAGGAAGATACCGTAGTCGGGATTCTGGAACAGGTAGCCCACTCGGGTCTGCAAGCCTTTGCCTGCCGTCGCAGTACCATCGATGGCGATGCTGCCCTCGACCAATGGATCGAGGCCGCACAATACACGGCTGAGGGTACTCTTGCCAGCACCATTCGGCCCGACAAGTGCCACTACTTCTCCCGAAGCGATATGGAAATCGGGCACACTCAACGAAAACGGTTGGTCAGAGGAGACAGAACGCCGTGGATGCACAATGGAAAGGTTCGTGCAGTGCAAGGTGTGGTTCGGAAGCTCGTCGAGCTCCTCCTGCATGGGGGCGAACTGCAGATCGCATTCCCTGTCGTATTCTACGACAATCTCCACCTCGCTCTTGCAACTGAGGGTCCCCTCCCAAAGGTGGCAATAGGTATCGAAATTTCCACGGAATTCATCAAGGTATCGCGAGGCGAACACCACGACAGTCCCTTTCTTCTCCAGGATTCGGGACAACAGCAACTGCCGCCACTGTTCGTCGAGATCGTCGAACGGTTCATCCATGATCCATATGGGAGCATTGACGGCTTCGGTTACGGCAAGAAGCAACCGTTTTCGTTCCCCACCTGAAATCTCTTGGGGATTCACTTGCGCCATGGAGTAGAGGCCCCACCGCTGCAATGCGTTGTGGACCGTATCGACCAAGGCCGTATGTTCGACTCCGAGCGATTCCAATGGGAAGGCCACCTCATCCGCACAGGTGGTCATGAGCAGCTGTTCCTGGGGATTCTGGGCCACCAAGGTCACCCGTGTCATGAGCTCCCAGGGCGTACATTCGGAAATGTCTGTACCGTCGATCCTGACGGTGCCCGTAAGGTCTCCGTCGAAATGTCGTGGAACCAGGGCGCACAGTATCTTGGACAATGTCGATTTCCCACTATCTGGAATCCCCAGGACCAAGGTCTTGGAGCCTTCCCGCAAGGAAAGGTTCACCGTTCGCAGGACGGGATCGGGTTGTGCCTGTCCGCCGTATCTCCGATAGGTGAAGGAGAGATCGGCAATGTCCACCGCTGTCTTCATACTTTCTTTTCTGCTATCGCCATGAACTGCTGGCCGATAGCCCCATAGACTACATCGGGAAGGTCCTTCAACTGTTGTTCATCCAAGTCCGCAGTCGGAATGGGTTCGCCGACCGATACATGGACCACAACCCTGCGGACGCCACGCTTCTGTTCAAGGGCTTTCCTGGAGCCTTCTATGGTAATGGGAACGATGACGGCTTTGGCCCGGGTTGCCAGTTTCAGGCTACCACTCTTGAATTCACCCAGACTTCCGTCCTTGCTCCTTGTTCCTTCAGGAAACACGAACATGGGAATGCCCTTACGAATATTCTCGACGCCCTTGAGTATCGCTTCGATCGATGATCGGGGACTTCTCCGGTCGATATAGATGCAATTCATCGACTTTATCCATGTGCTGAGCATGGGAACCCGCTTCAATTCCGCTTTCGCGATGAAACCCGCCCAGATACGCAATCCTACGATGGTAGCCGGTATGTCGACCATACTCTGGTGGTTCGAGACAAAACATACCGGTGTTCCCTCGGCAGGAATCCGATCCAATCCCGAAACTTCCACCCGGGTGTTCAAGGAGAACAGCACGGTGCGACTGATATTGGTACCGTTGAACCGCATCCACTTGTCCGCTGCCTTGTCGGCTTTGAACAACCGCAAGATGAACGCAGGGAATTTTCCCACAACCATGGAGATGACAAACGTCGGCACAACAATGAGCACGGCAATGAACAGATGGATATATTTCAAAACTACAACCTCCCGATCAACGGAGTTCCTGATTCCGATAGAGTTTGGCGTACTGTCCGTTCGCAGCGATCAAGGAATCATGGTCGCCCGATTCCACGATGGCACCATCGGCCAGTACATAGATGATGTCGGCATCCCGCACGGTCGTCAAGCGGTGCGCGATCACAATCGCGGTCCGTCCCGACGCAAGACGTTTGAACGCATCCTGGATCTGGTATTCCGACTCCGTATCCAACGAGGATGTCGCCTCGTCGAAAATCAGCAGGCGGGGGTTCTTTAGAAATACACGGGCAATGGATATCCGTTGCTTCTGGCCCCCCGACAATCGGGTACCGCGTTCACCGACCTCGGTATCCAAACCTGAAGGCAAGGAACGGATGAAGGTGCTGAGATTCGCCTTTTCCAACGCATCGTACATCTCTTCATCGGTCGCATCACCTTTACCATATTTCAAGTTTTCCCTAATGGTACCGTCGAAAAGGAATACATTCTGCTGGACAAAGCCGATCTGCTTGCGCAGCGAGGCCTTCTTCACTTTCCCGATATCCTGCCCGTCTATCAGGATACGTCCCTCCACCGGCTCGTAGAAGCGGGGCACGAGGGAAACCAAGGTGCTCTTGCCCGCCCCGGATTCACCGACAATGGCGACAGTAGAACCACCTGTGATCTCAATATCGATTCCGGCCAGGACTGTCTCTCCATCTGAGCCATAGCGGAAATGGACATGGTCGAATCGGATGGCACCTTCTGTCACATTCAGGTCGACTGCATCGGGACGATCGTTGATGTCACTCTGGATGTCCATGACTTCGACGAACCGTTCGAAAGCCGCCATACCCTGCTGCAGCTGTTCGGTGAAATGGATAAGCCGGTCGATCGGGGGCAATACGACACCGACATACAGGATAAAAGCCACCAAGTCATACACGGGGACTTTCCCGAGATAGATCAGAACAGCTCCCCCGGCCACAGTGGTGAAGTAGTAGAGCTCCCTGAAGAGCAGCATGGTCGATTCATAGCGGGCCATAACCCGGTACTGGTTGCTCCGGGCGTTCTGGAAAATAGTGTTCACCTGCTTGAACTTTTGCTTCTCGTATCCTTCGCTGGTGAAGGATTGCACTTCCCGGACCCCTTGGATCGAATTTTCGACCACCGAATTGACGTCGGCGACTGTCGAGCGGACCTCCCGGAAACCAGCTTTGAGCTTGCGTCCATAATGGACACCGAAGAAAAGCATGATGGGAAGTGGGATGATGGAAACCAGCGCCAATGGCACGTTGTTCATAAACATGACCGCATATGCTCCGATAATGACGACGATGGAGATAAGCAGGTCCTCGGGACCATGGTGGGCCGTCTCGGTTATCATGAACAGGTCGTTGGTGATCCGCGACATGAGATGCCCGGTCTTGGTCTTGTCGAAGTACCGGAAAGAGAGACGCTGGAGGTGTCCGAAGAGGTCTTGGCGCATGTCGCTCTCCATGAAGACACCCAGCTGATGGCCCCAACGTACCCTGATATAGGTACACAACGTCTGCACCACATAGATGCCGAGCATGATACCGAAGACCGTCATCAACATGGACCAATTGTGGTTCGGGATATAGGTACGGAGCAGTTCACGGGTCAGTTGGGGGAATAGAATCGAAAGCAACGATCCAAGGACCGCTGCTCCCATATCGAGAATGAACAAACGTTTGTAAGGCGAGTAGTAGGAAAGGAACCGTTTAAGCATCACCTTTCTTCCTCTTGAACAACCGGGCCAGAAGACCCTGTTTTTTCTGAGGTGCCGCTTCGACAGCGGTCGGTTTTGCTTGAGGCTTTGATTGGGGCCTTGCTTGTTGTTTTGGCTGTGGCTTCGCTTGGGGTTTGCCCTGCGGTGTACTGCCCTGGGTTCGCGAGGGCTGTTTTCCCTTGGACTTCGCTTGAGTTTTCTCCCAAGAGTCTCCTTGCACACCAGCCTGTGGTCTTGGCCGAGGTTTCTGTGTAGGCTTCGGAGAGGCTTTCGGTGCGTCCGAAGCTACAGTCGGCTTCCCTTCGGTACTATAGACTTGCTTGTAATAGGCGATCCGTTCCTCGAAATCCATCTTCTGGATATCGTTGTAACTCTTGTCGTTCCGAACAGGTTTCGGCCGCGTTGCCGACACCGGCTTCCCACTTGCCTGAGCCCTTGGCGTACTCTTGGTCGTGGTCCGCGGGGCAGGCCTTTCGATAGGAGCGGAAGCGGCTCTCGGTGCGGAAGGTCTGGGTTTGCGGCTGTCGCCTGAACGAGGCCGCCCACCAGGTGCCCCCTTTCCCCTTCCCGAAGCATTGCGCGACCGGGGTCCCGAACTGTTGGATCGTGAAGCGTACTCGCTCTCATCGACCAAGTCCCTGAAACGCATCTTGGCACTTTTATCCTCGACCGGAGGCAGCGTCTCTTCGTCTGCCCATAGCACGGGAATTTTCATTTGGATATAATTCTCGATTGCTTCCAGGCCATAGACGAACTGCTCGCAAGCCAACATGATCGCCTTGCCCGATTTGCCGGCACGTGCGGTTCTTCCAATCCGGTGCACGTAGCTTTCGAAGTCCTCGGGGATATCGTAGTTGACCACAAACTCGAGGTCGTCGATCTGCAAGCCCCGCGCCGCAACATCGGTAGCCACCAAAAATCGCAGCTCCCCGCTTTTCATCCGGTTAATGACCTGAAGCCGCTTGCTCTGGGGCAGATCGCCCATGAGGTATTGCGTGGTGTATCCATTTACGTTCAGGCGTTTGCTGATTTCCACAGCCTTCGCTTTCGTATTGGTGAATATCAGGGCATTGGTTGGATTTTCCTTGGCCATGATCCTGAGGAACAGGTCGAACTTCTCGTTCTTGGCCACGTGGTACAATCCCTGTGTAATGAGGTTGACCGTTATCTCTTCGGGTTGCACCTCGATCTCCAAAGGATTGTTCATATAATCCCAAGCCAGGTTGCGGACCCGTGTCCCCAAGGTGGCGCTGAAGAGCATGGTCTGCCGCTGCTCGCGGACCACCATCATCTTGAACATCTTCTGGATGTCGGGATAGAAGCCCATGTCGAACAACCGGTCGGCTTCATCGATGACAAAAGTGTCGACTGTCTTGAAGTGCAGTTTGCCCATCTGTTGGAAATCCAGGATCCGTCCGGGAGTTCCTATGATCAGGTCCACACCCTCGAGAACCTGCTTGTCCTGTTTCGCATACCCGACTCCGCCGTAAAAACAGCCGATGCGGAAATCGGGAATCCCAGAGGAGAGGATTCTCGCATCATCCTCGATCTGGACGGCGAGCTCGCGGGTAGGGGCTATGATCAGTGCAACTGGCAGTTTTACTTTGAATGCCTCTTCGGGCGGCAATTTCCTTGCTTCATCACGTGCGTTTACGAATTTTTGCAACAACGTTATGAGAAAAACGGCGGTCTTACCAGATCCGGTCTTTGATTGCGCCATGATATCCCTGCCTTGCAGGGCTCCGGGGAGGACTTTCTCCTGCACAGGCATGCAGTCGACGAAGCCGGCGGATTCTATCCCCTTGATCACTTCTTCGTGTAGTGGTAGTTCTTTGAATTTCATGCCCCAACTATACTCTGTTTTGCAACATTAGTGTAGAGCATCCACCTCCCAATACCGGATGAGGGAGTGGATGGCACTGGCAATCGAGAATGGAGGAGCAAAAACCCGACCATCCAAGGAGGAGACCGGCATGGCTCCCATGCTCGTCGAGGAGATGAACAGCTCGTCGAACTGTCCGGCGACAAGGTCGGCAAGCGCAGGAGCTTCGAACACCACCGGGTACCCCAACTGCTCCACTGCCTTGAGTATCTTGTCCCGTGTGACACCCTCCAGGACTGCAGAGGAAGGAGCCGTATACACGACATTGCCTTTGCATGCGAACAGGTTGCTTCGCGTCCCTTCGAGCACCAGACCCTTCGAGTCCACCAATACAGCCTCGAAAGCACCCTGACTACTCGCCTGGCGCAACGCAAGATAGTTCATGAGCAATGAACAGGTCTTGAATTGGGGAAGGAACCGTTCCCCATGGTACGAAATCGCCTTTATTCCCTCGGTGTAGAAGGTTTCGGGATAGGCCAGCATAGGCGATGCGGTGATAAAGAGCCGTGCCTCCATTCCCCCCATGAGCAAAATGCGAATGGTAGCCTCCTGGATCTTGTCACTTTCCAGCAGGAGAGAAAGCCAACCGAGCACTTGGTCGGCATTGAACCGATGGCGCAAACCCAATCCGTCGGCGGAATAGAAAAGCCGGACCATATGGTCCTGGGGATAGACGACTTTGCCTTGGATGACACGCAACGATTCATAGACACCGAATCCGTATTGCAGCTCCCGGTCGTGTACAGGCAATGTGGCTTCGGTCGAATCCACCAATAGTCCATTCACGATCGCATGTTTTCCTACCATTCCCATGGGCTCAACTCCTTGGTGCACTGTTCAATCGGGAAACTTCAGGAGTTCCCGCGGTTTGCTGCCCCGCGCAGGGCCTACCAGACCATCGTCTTCCATCTGCTCAACCAACCTCGCGGCCCGGTTGTATCCGATCTTGAGGCGCCGTTGCAGGTATGAGGCCGATGCGCTCTGCCGTTCCACGACAATCTTCAGGGCTTTCTCCATGAGGGCTTCATCACTGCCCGAATCGATGGAATCGTCATCGTCACCATCATCGGAGCTGGTATCGTCCTCTTCGAAAAAGGCTTCGTCGAGATAATCGGGCTCTCCCTGTGTCTTGGCATACTCTACGATTCGTTCGACCTCCTCATCGCTGAGGAACGCCCCCTGTATCCGCACGGAGTTTGGATCCCACCCGGGAGCGAATAGCATGTCACCGCGTCCCAGCAGCTTCTCGGCACCGGTCTCATCGATGATGATACGGCTGTCTATCTGACTCGCAACCATGAACGCGATGCGTGTGGGGATATTTGACTTGATGATTCCTGTGATCACATTCGCCGAGGGTCGTTGCGTAGCCAGCACCAAGTGGATTCCAACTGCACGGGCCATGGCGGCCAGTCGGGCCAGCAGGGTTTCCAATTCCTTACCTACGGTTGTCATGAGGTCGGCGAACTCATCTATGACCACCACGATATACGGCAACCGTTCACGTGCCAGCTTCAAATCCAGGATCTTCTTGTTGTATGCGGTGATGTTCCGCACGGCCAGCGCATTGAGCAGTTTGTAACGGCGGTCCATTTCATACAAGCAGAACTCGAGGGCCTTGATCGTTTTCCTCGGTTCGGTGATTACCGGTGTGAGTAGATGCGGGATGCCATTGTACACCCGCAATTCGACTATCTTGGGATCCACGAGTATCAGTCGGACTTCCTTCGGCGAACGCCGGTAGAGAATCGAACTGATCAGGGAATTCACGCAAACCGATTTTCCCGAACCAGTCGCGCCTGCGATGAGCAGGTGCGGAGTCTGGGTAATCTCGATGACCACCGGTTCACCGGTGATCTTCCGCCCAAGGATCATGGGAACCTGATACCCCTTGGCATCTATCGTCGGAAGCAGATCCTTGAAACCGATTATGGATCGTTTCTTGTTCGGGACCTCGATTCCCACGGCCTGCTTGCCGGGAATCGGTGCCACGATACGGACCTGGCGGGCGGCCAGCTGCAACGCGATATTGTCCGAGAGGCTGACAATCGAGCTGACCCGCACCCCTGGCGCCGGAGACACCTCGAACATGGTGACCGTCGGGCCTTTGACTATGTTCATCAAGGTCGCCTCGATCTTGAACTGCTTGAGGGTGAGGATCAGATTTTCCCCTGCCTCGCGCGTTGATTCGTCGATATCTGTGACATGGTCGGGATAGGTATCGAGCAGATCTTCCGAAGGATAATTGTACTTCAATTTGTTGCGGGTCAGAAGCGCGGAAGCACCTTCGTTCGACGATAGGAGCCCCCCGATTCCACTCACCACCTCCATGTCGTCCAAATCCTCCATTTCCTCTGTCACAATCTGGGAGACCTTTGTCGCCGGTACTGGAGGCCCAGGGATTTTGGTTGGAGTCGGATCGGAGACGAACACAGGATTTTCCACTTCCGGAGAAACCTGCGGCGGTTCGGTCGCTTTCGGCTCTACCCGTCTTGTCGCCTTGCGTGGGATACTGGAGGGTACGACCATGGGGTCGGTCATGGCATCCTCCGCCATCTGCCTGCGCAACGAGGGAATCGGATCATACTTCTTCCCCGCGGGAACTTCCTGCGGTTCATCGATATCCTCGACAGGCGTATCGGCAAGGACCACCGAATCGTCTTTGGTCACCTTTACACTTCCGACGTACAATCCGTCATCGGCAGGCTCCCGTTTCCCGATGGTCTTCAACTTCGGCAGCTGCTTGATCTTCGGGAACGTCATCGGAACCTCGTCGACGGAGCTCTGGGACCCGTCGTTGTCGGAGGAATAGGTCATGCCGGGCGTACGGTCCTCGCGCTGCTCATTCCGGTTGATTATGACGGTAGCTTCTTCCTCGTCCCTGTTCCGTTCATGCTTCCCTGGTTTCTTGGACCGCTTGGCCTTCCTATTGGATTCACCGGGGTAGACATATTTCTCCCGATACATCCTGTTGAACCGTACGGAGACAATGGCAAGCAGGATGAAAACGGTCAACTCGAGCAAGAACGAAAGGATCAACAGCAACAACCCCATGGTATGTTCACGTGAAAGCCGAACAAGCAGGGCCTGCGGAATCGTTGCACCCACCAGAAGCTGCGAAAAGAGGAACACCGTATAGAGGATCAAGGCACTGTACGGCACCATCCACCAGAAGAACGGCCTGTTGATGGTGATGACGAAAAACACTGCCCATACACCGAGGACCAAGGGAACCACATAGGGAACCAAATGGTTTCCCACTATGGTCGGTACGGCATGCAGGATCAGGTACCCGAGCACACGCTCCAGGTCCCCATAGAAGGGAACCCACTTGGACAACGATTCGGGAAAAACCACGGGGACAAGCGCAAGAAGACCCATCAGGCTACAAAGCAAGGATAAAAGCAAGGGAAACTTACGCACCTTCACACCGATTCCTCCTACGATATCTTATACCTTTACGAACAATCCAAACAACCCGAGTGCCGCCAAATAGAAGCTGAAATACCATAGACGGGCATTCTTGACCATCCAAAGCAACAACCGTAGGGCAAAAAGCCCGGTCAGGGAGGCTGCGACGCACCCGAAGACGGTCGGCAAGAACCCGACGGAAATGTGTGCGACCTGGTCATCGGCAAGGGTGAGGACCAATGCCCCAAGAACCGCCGGAATGGAGAGGATAAAGGTGTACTCTCCTGCCCGTTCCCGTTGCATACCCGACCAGAGGGAAGCGGTCAGGGTGATTCCCGACCGCGATATGCCCGCCAAGGTTCCGAAACCTTGGGCGATACCGGTGACCAACATCTGCAGCCACGTATACGTTCCGGTTGGACGCACCACCTTCCCGGCCCATGCGGTTGTCGCAAGCAGGGCTGCGGTCAGCAACATCAACAGGGAGACCGATTGCCTCGATTCGCTATCGAGGCCAGCGATGCGAATGGACAAGGCGACTGCGACTGTCAATATCGTCGCCCCCAGGACAATCGCGATCAAACGCAAGTCGTCGGCATCTTCTGGCCGGCTCCTTCTTCCCACGAAGCGGAAGGCCGCCATGAGAAGGCGCAAGACCAATACCCGATAGTAATAGACTATGACGAATAGCGTGGCTACGTGGAGCAGGACATCGAACAACAAGGGAACTTGACCGATTGCGAAATAATCGCGGACCAGTACCAGGTGGCCTGAACTTGAGACCGGGAGGAATTCTGTCAATCCCTGGACCAGCCCCAAGACTATCCCCTCGAATACGGACACGCTGCTGTTCATTCCCAACTACCCCTTGTCATAGATTACCTGGCAATCTTTTGCAGCACGCACAAGTTCCGGGATGCCTCGAGAAACGGAACCTCGAGTGGGACAATCGTATGCCTCCACCCCAAGACACTGCCACCTTTCCCCTCTGCAACCAGGGTTTCGACCGCTGCAAGCTCTTCTTCAATTGAATCCGTACGGCCCTTATAGGCACAGACCGAACCACCTTCGGCAAGAATGGCGCCGACAGGCCTGATACTATCGGTCAACGGGTGAAACGCCCTGAACGTGACGACACCGAAACGGGCATCCACTTCAGACAGGTCTCTTTCAATAACCTCCAGACGCCCGTCAAGGTTACAAAGTGCCAGCGCGTTCCGAAGGAATCCTGCCCGCCGCCCCGACCGTTCGATAAGGGACATCGGCATATCGCGGAGCATGATGGCCAAGGGAATTCCCGGCAATCCCGCACCGGAACCGACATCGCACATGCGCACGTGGGAAGGCGAAGAAGCAAGCAATTCCCTAAAATAGGAAACCGCTGAAAGCGAATCGAGCAGATGCTTCACAATGAACTCGCGACCTTCTGCGCCCACCAACCGATAGGTGTCGTTGAACAGGTATACTTCACGGATATAATTGGCGAATTGCAGTTCCTGACTGCCCTCGAGTTGAAGACCCAATTTCGCCATACCTTCCTGCAGCACCTGCATGTCCTGCGAAATATCACGCATCCTTGTGCTTTCCTTTTCTGGCCAGAACTACCATGAGTATCGCCAGATCACTGGTCCGAACACCGGAAATACGACCGGCTTGACCGACTGAAAGAGGCTGTACAGCCTTGAATTTCTCCCGAGACTCCATTGAGAGGCCATCGACAGCATCATAATCGAAATCGGGGGGAATTGCGATGCGCTCCATGCGCACATACCGGTCGACCTGGCGGTCCTGTCGTTTCACATACCCGGCGTATTTGATATCGAGCTCAGCCTGATACCGCACACTCTCGTGGAATTCCTCCAGTTGCGGAACACTTCCGACCAGGTCCCCGATATTGATTTCCGGTTTCCGCAGCAAATCGATCGCCCGCTTCCCTTCGATCTTATGGTGTTCCAACAACTGCTTGACCATATCGATCTTCTCCAGCTTCAACTGCAACCGATCCATGGACTGTTGGCTTTTCAACCCGATCGCATGGCCTTTCGGTGTAAGGCGTTGGTCCGCACTATCATGGCGCATGTTCAAGCGGTACTCGGCTCGCGACGTGAACATGCGATACGGTTCCTTCGTTCCCTTGGTCACCAGATCATCGATAAGCACACCAGTATACGATTCGGTGCGATCCAGGATCAACGGAGGTTGGCCGGCGAGTTTCTGGGCTGCGTTTATACCAGCGATCAATCCCTGGCAAGCCGCCTCCTCGTACCCGCTGGTTCCGTTCGTCTGACCGGCGACGAACAGGTTCGCGACCCGCTTGGTCTCCAAGGATGGGAACAATTGCAGCGGGTCGAGATAGTCGTATTCGACCGCATAGGCAGGACGCATGATCTGCGCATGTTCGAGACCCCGGATCGAGTGGATGAAATCGGCTTGCACATCCTCGGGCAACGAGGAGCTCATACCGTTGAGATACATCTCCTCGGTTCCCACCCCTTCGGGCTCGACGAAGATCTGGTGCCGCTCCCGGTCGGGAAACCGGACAACCTTGTCTTCGATCGACGGACAGTAGCGGGGGCCCTTGCCGACAATCTTTCCCCCGTACAGCGGCGACCGGTGGATATTCTCCTGGATGATGCGGTGGGTCTCGCCATTGGTCCATGTGATATGGCACTGCATGGAGGGTCTGTCGATCGTATCATAGTCGAAGGAAAACGGCATCATGATATCGTCGCCGGGTTGTTCGACCATGGCATCGAAATCGAGCGAGGATTTTCGTACCCGAGCGGGTGTTCCGGTCTTCAAACGACCGACTGTAAAACCCTTTTCCCGCAAGGCTGTTCCCAACCCCATGGCCGCCGGTTCCCCCAACCGTCCCGAAGAAGCCTCGTATTCACCGATGAATATTTTTCCATCCATGAAGGTTCCGGTTGTGAGCACTACCACGCGGCAGGAAATTTGATGTCCCCTTTCCGTTTTTACACCAACAATTTGGTTGCCAGTCGGATCCAAGAGGATATCGATTACGGTGTCTTGGAAGAGAGCAAGGTCGCTCTGGCCTTCCAATGTCTCCTTGGCCTCGCGGTGGTAGGTGAACTTGTCCGCCTGGGCACGGGGAGCCTGGACCGCAGGTCCGCGTCTCCGATTGAGCACGCGGAACTGGATCATCGACTTGTCGATCAGGTGTGCCATCTCACCACCCAGCGCATCCACTTCGCGAACCAGGTTGCCTTTGGCCAAGCCGCCGACAGCCGGATTGCAGGAGAGTCTTCCTATCGCATCCAGACTTTGGGTGACCAACAATGTCGAATATCCGAGTCGGGAAAGGGCCAATGCGGCCTCTATGCCGGCGTGCCCGGCTCCAATGACTATAGCATCATAATCCATATTATTTTCCTACACAGAATCCACTGAATATCTTTTCGAGGATATCGGCCGAAGCAACTTCTCCGGTGAGTGTGCCGAGGGCTTCGAGCGCCTCGCCCAACTCTACTGCCACGATATCGAGGGGGACCTCCTCGTGTGCCAGGACCAGGGCCCTATCCAATGCCTCGTGGGCACGGACCAGCTCGTCATGCTGCCTGGCCGATTCGACCACCACATCCTGTCCGTCGGGCCGTTTCGCATCCTTGCGCAAACGCGAGACCATCTCATCGCGCAAGGCAGGGAATCCCTCTCCCCGTTTGGCGCTGAGCGGATAACTGCCGGCCAGGGGTTTCCTGTCGGTAAGGTCGGTCTTGTTCCACACGACGATACAGCGCGGATCGTGCAAGAGGTCATGGTGCTGCATCACCGACTGCTCGTCGTGTTCGGTGCCGTCAAGCATCAACAGTATGAGATCGGCTTCGCCGAGCAACCGGCGTGTCCTGCGTATCCCCTCCTGTTCGACCAAGTCGATGGAGTCACGCAATCCGGCCGTATCGTAGAGTCGCACCGGGATGCCGTCCAAGACTGTCTTGGATTCGATGAAATCCCGTGTCGTACCATGTACATCGGAGACGATCGAGCGGTCCTCCTTGAGCAGCAGGTTGAACAAGGTCGACTTGCCGGCATTGGTGGAACCGGTCAAGACGATCCGGGCTCCCTCACCATACAATTTGCCGATCTCGTAGGTCCCGAGGAGTGTGCCGATGCGCCCCTTGGCTTCTTCCACCAGAGTGAAAGGGAAATCGATATCGCCGGAAATCTCATCCTCGGCGTAATCGAGCTGCACTTCCACCACACTCAGCGCATGCAGGACTTGCTGCTTGATCTCCTCGATCAACGCGAACAGGTTCCCCTCCAACCGACCCAAAGCCAACGAGTGGGCCAATTTCGATTGCGAGGAGACTATCTCCATGACCGCTTCGGCCCGTGTGAGGTCCATTTTCCCATGCATGAACGCACGGAATGTGAATTCTCCAGGTGATGCCGGCCGCATGCCCACCTGTTTGAGCAAGGAGAATATCGACTCGACCCCGGCCATACTGCCGTGGCAGGAAATCTCAATGCTCTCTTCACCGGTAAAGCCCCTGCCCTCCCGAAATATCGAAAGGAGGACCTCATCCACAGCCTGTTTGGACTGAACTTCTATCAAATCACCATGCAGCAGCATGTGGGAATCACTCTTTCCCAAAGCCTCCGGTCGCGAGAATATCCGTTGCAATGCACCTATGCATCCAGACCCCGAGACGCGTATGACCGCAAGGGCACTGGTTCCCCAGGGAGTGGCAAGGGCAAATATCATATCTTCGGTATCGTATGTGTATCCGTTCATCCGCTCAAGTATACGGATGCGATGGAGCCGTGTCCATATCATGTTCCTTTACAAAGGATACCATCAAGGAGTATAGTCGCCGCATGAATATCCAAGCCATAGAGGAGCGAAGCGAACTGCTATGCAGAATGCGTTCGTGGTTCGCAGATAACGACTACCTCGAAGTCTCGACACCCATCCTATCGACGCACCTCATTCCCGAACCGACCATAGCGAATTTCGCGACCCAATATATCAGCGAGTTCCACGGATCCAGGGAACTCTACCTCGTGCCTTCCCCTGAAGTGCACATGAAGCGGATCATCGCCGAGACCAAACGGAGCATCTACCAGTTCTCCCATTGTTTCCGCAACCGGGAGCAAATCGGCAGCCACCACAACCCCGAATTCACCATGCTCGAGTACTATACGGTCGGTGCCGACGACGAGGATTCCATAGCGATCACCGAAGAGTTGGTTGCGCGGACCGCCCTCGCCGGAACACCCGAATCCATCCTTCCACCATTTCGCAGGATGACGGTTGCCGAGGCCTGCAAACGGTATGCACAATTCGACCTAGACACCACCCAATCGGTTGCGGCCTTACGCAAGGAAGCGACGAGGCTTGGCTTGAGTGTTCCTGCACAGCCGGAAAGTTGGGAGGAGACCTTCAATAGGATATTCCTCAACTTCGTCGAACCCAACCTTCCGCAGGATAGACCGCTGGTCCTGTGCGAGTACCCCAAGCAGATCGTCTGCCTGGCGAAAGAGATTCCGGGCCGGCCGTACAGACGGCGATGGGAATTGTACGCTGGAGGCATAGAGCTGGCCAATTGTTACGATGAAGAACGCGAAAAAACCAAAGTCGAGGCATATTATCGCGAGCAATATGCGATTCTTGCGAGCCAGCGGTCCGTGTCGGGCGAAGTCATTCCCGATATCGATACACGCTTCCCGGAGATATTCGATGCGTCCTTCCCCCAGTGTTCGGGAGTCGCCATGGGCATCGACCGCCTGCTCATGTTGCAGGGAAGACACAAGACGATTGGGGATTTGATTTTATTTAACGTTTCTGATATGATGGCCGACGGCTGATGATGCCGATTTCGCAACACTTACGAGGTAAATAATGATTAAAGCAGGTCAAATAGACAAAGGGACTGCGCTGTTGATAAAGGGTCAGCCCTTCATCTGCGTGGAAAGAGAATTCGTGAATCCTGGAAAAGGGTCCGCTTTCGTTCGGCTCAAGCTCAAGAGCCCCGCAACCGGGCAGACTCTCCGCGAGACCATGAAGAGCCAGGACAACGCAGAAGATATCACAGTCGAAGACCGCGACTGCCAATACCTCTACAATGATGGCGAAAATTTCCACTTCATGATGACCGAAACCTATGAGCAGATCGAGATTCCCATGACTTCGTTCGAAGATTACCAGTTCATCATGAAAGAGGGTGAGACCTATCGTGTGACATTCTGGGAACACCTGCCCTTGGATATCCAGGTTCCGGCGAAAGTCATTTTCGAAGTTGCCGAAGCCGAAGAGGCTGTCAAGGGTGATACAGTCACCGGTGCGACAAAGAACGTCACCACAGAAACCGGCCTGGTCGTCCGCGTTCCCATCTTCATCAAGCAAGGTGAACGGATTCTGGTCAACACCGAAACCAAGGAATACTTGGAACGGGTCAACAAGTAACAGTTCCAACAAGAGCAACAGGCGGGGTGGCGCATACTACATGCACCACCCGCTTTTTTTTCAGCGATTCACCTGCCGGACCGGCCGTGCCTCTATGTAGCCGCGATACCCCAACGGAGCCAACTGGAACCGCGGTCCGTCTTCATCGGCCCATTTGAATCCATAGATACCGGGATCGTAGCTTTTCATGACTTCCCACAAATCGGTGATCGCATCCTCGAACCGTTCTTCCTCGAACGGAGGTCCTTGGAATACCATCATCTTGCAGGTAGGCAATTCGATGCACTCGAAACCCGCAGGAATCTCCCCCGCATAATCGAGAGGGACTTCGACCCCTTGTGCATATTCTCCAATCCCCATCTTTCGCATATTTGTGGGCATCCACATGCCCATGGGCTCGTACAACGCTTCCTTGATACCACTGAGGATATCCCAGACATCGCAACCGACTTCCTCGCAATACTCGAAATAATGGGTGGCCTTTTGTGCGAATCGCACGACTACTTTCCGCTCTGGTCTCTCGACCACCTGGACAAACACTGTATTCATGACACGCTCTCCTTGAGTGCTTCTCGCCAAATCCGTTTGGCATCGGGTAGGCTTGATGAACGCGTTCCGAGCCAGCTTCTGGCGAAATTCCTGGGGACTCATACCGAACTGCCGCGAAAATGCCCGGGTGAATCCCTCATGGGAATCGAATACGAAATCGAATGCCACATCCACAATCCGCTCTCCCCCTTCCCCCAACCGTCTGGCTGCTTCACTCAAACGTCGGTGCCTGAGATAGGTGAAGGGAGCCATTCCTGTCGCTTCCTTGAACATTCGCGCGCAATGCCAAGGTGAATACTGTGCCGCATCGGCAAGATTCCGCAGACTGATGGGTTCGGTGAGATGGGAGTCGATATGATCGAGCATCCGCTGTACTGCCAGTTTCTGTTCTTTCTGAACTATCACGTCCAAGCCTCCGGGAATACCGTATCATTTCACAGAAGGCGGTTCTTGACTTTCCTTGCTCAGTTTTCCCCATCAGGATCTGGGTAGGTCCTTCGCCCTCCGGATGGTGTATGGAATATCCAGGCTCCATCGGTATCGCGACCTTGGAGATACCGTGCTCCCAATGGAACCTTTCCACCACCCTCGGGCAGATCGATCGCATAGACCGGCATGGCGAGTCCACTGAGTCGTGCCCTCAACTGCCCTTCCAACGCGAGACCATGTTCCAAAGGTACCCGAAGGTGTCCGGTTCCACCCACAAGATCCCCCTGAAAGAGGTAGTAGGGTTTGACCCGGTTCGCGACCAACAGATTCATGAGCTCCTCAAGGGTTCCGACATTGTCGTTCACTCCCCGCAACAGCACCGTCTGGTTCATCACCGGAAGACCTGCATCGACAAACAGGGCTATGGCCTTTCGGCTCGCGGGGGTGATTTCACGCGGATGGTTGAATTGGGTCATGACAAAAAGGGCTGTTTCCGAATATGTCTTCAGCATGGTTGTCAGCTTTCCGGTAATCCTGTCGGGTAACGTTGCCGGCATCCGGGTACAGAGGCGGAGTACCAGGTCGGGTCTTGCTCTTCTGAGTGTGGAAATGATCGTCTCCAACCGGGTATCCGAGAGGGTGAGCGGATCGCCTCCGGTGAGCAGCATCTCCTTCACTTCCGTATGCTGTTCGACATACTTGGCTACCTGCTCCAGTTCTCCGGAGGAGACATGGGTGCATCCGCTGGCGGTGAACCGTCGTCTGAAACAGTGGCGGCAATAGGTGGCACACCTGTCGGTGACCAGAAAGGCGACCCGGTTCGTATAGCGGTGGATCAGTCGGGGAAAGACCGAGTGGGATACTTCGAGCAAGGGATCGGAGTGTTCGCGTCCTGTCATGTGCGTTTCACGGATAGAGGGAACGACCTGTCTGCGCAAGGGATCTTTGGGGTCCGAAGGGTCGATCAAGCCGATGAAATAGCGGCTGACAAGCAACGGCAGGGTATCGCCATGGCAGTCGAACCACTGTTTTTCATCCTCGGTGAGAACGAAAAATCGCTCAAGCTCCTCGCGGGTCGTTATGACGGATTGTTTCTCCATGCCAATGATGTATCAGATATCGGTTCGACAGTCCAGTTGCAGGTCTTCCATTTATACCAGTATCCACTACCTAAGTGCTGATAGGACCAGTTTTGCTCCCATTGCGATGAAATTGAGATCGTCTCCGCAACTGATAAAGTCGATACCCTGGCGAATCCATCGGTCTCTGTAGTCTGTATCTTGAGGACCTAATGAGATGCCGCATGGCTTATTTGCTATTTTAGAATGTGATAAGACGGTATCACAGAGAGACAAGACCTCAGGATCCCACAAATTACCAAGTTTCCCAATTGAGCCGGAGAGATCATTCGGACCGATGATCACCGCATCCAATCCGTCCACAGCAAGAATCGCATCAATCTCGCGAACAGCATCGACATGTTCAATTTGGACAATCCTCAGCATTGAATCTTCGGCTTCGGCAATATACCTGGAAGTGGGTTTAGAGCCATACCGGTTTGCCCGTCTCGGACCAAACCCACGGATACCTGCGGGAGGATACCGACATGCCGAGATAGCATCATAAGCCGCTTGTGCCGAACATATCTGAGGAATTATTATTCCGTCGGGTCCCATCTCAAGAATCGGCTTGATTACCGCCGGACTGTTTTCGACAACCCGGACAACGGCAGCTGCCCCGCCAGATTTTGCTGCCATGATATGGGTCAAGATCGTATGTCTGTCAAAGGCTCCATGTTCTGCATCTATCCAGATGAAGTCGTACCCCATACAAGCCATCTGCTCGGTAATTGAGGGATCGGTAAAGAATACATGTCCACCAACAACCAGTGGGCCGTTCGCAAAGCGGGTCCGTAAGGTTTGGGCATCCATCTAGATCCTATCCTTTTCCAAAACGAGGCCAAGTTTTCGACGCATAGATTCCTCCATCCGGATCAGGCTCTCCACTTCATGCCTGGCATTTTCATTCATACACGAACTGTCCCGTGAACGGGTGTGCATTGTCATATCTATCCCAATCCTTTGCATATGGAACTTGGCATTCACCGGATATGCCCGTGCTTCAGTCACCGCTGCAACTGTCAAGAAATCGCTGACCTCACGGGCAAGTTCGGGCTGAGAAGCGAAGTTAGCATACAGCCATGCATAGATATCGATGTGGAAATTAGCCATGACGCCATTGTATCCATCCGCACCGGCGATCAACGAATCGAGAAGTGTAGCAGTATTGGCATTGAATAGTGAAAGACGTGTTCCTTGAACCGCACGAATCCTATCTTCCAGTATCGAATTCTCACAACTGACATCCTTAAGGAAAACCAAGGAACCCTCGTGTGCACTCCGAGCCAAGAATTCGGTGCTCAACAGGCGTAAATATGGGTACGGACATTCATAGATTCCAAAAGTCACCTCAGGCAATGAATTGAAGATCCTATCTGCATTTGCGACGAAAGTCTCTTCACCTTCATCCTTTTTTGCAAGCCTATTGCTTACTAGGACCACAGCATCCACCCCTGTTTCGCCCATGCGTCCCAATTGCTCCACCTGTTGTTCAATATGGTCCGCAGTGTGTCCCGATGCAATTACTTTAACCCTGCCTGCACTCGCATCCAATACTGCTTTGGCAATATCGATCTTCTCTTGTAAAGTAAGGTAAAACATTTCGCTCGATTGGCAAACCGCAAAGATGCCATCGCAGCCATGGTCAATATACCAATTGGTTATGCGCGTTATAGCCTGGAAATCGACTGTGTTCCCCTCTGTGAACGGAGTCATCATCGTAGGCCAACAACCGTAATAATCCTTTTTCATCATGACATCTCCTAGACAATCATTCCGGTCGCGCGAGGTAAAAACAGCACGACATCGGGAAAATACGTAATAACAACGAGCACCAACAACATTACTACGATGGGCCACATGATTTCCTTCATGATTGCCTTCAGTGGTGTGTTGGATATTCCGGATGTGATGAACAAGAGCATTCCGAATGGAGGTGTCGATAGTCCGACCATCATATTGAATGTGACCACCAAGCCGAAATGAATCATATCGATACCCAACGCGGAAGCGACAGGAAGCAGGATGGGAACGAATATCAACTGGATTGTCGATGTATCGATAAACATCCCAAGCAACAATATGACTATGTTCACGAGGAAAAGAAAAAAGAACCTACTATCGGATATACTCATGATCCAAGCACCCAATTGCGTAGCTATTTGTTCCCTTGCAACTATATAGCTGATTATCGCAGCCGCTCCGATCATTATGCTTGTACCACCCACATCGCTGACAGTCTGTTTTACAACTTGCCACAGATCCTTCCAGCCGAAAGCTTTGTACGCGAATACAGCAATCACTATCGCATACAACCCTGCGATTGCGCCTGCTTCGGTAGGAGTCATCACACCGGTATAGATTCCCGCCAAGAGAATTACCGGAGTGAGTAATGCCGGAAGCGCTTGGAATGAAAAGGCGAGGAATGCACGTAACCCAACCCGCTCTCCCCTAGGGTAATTGCGGACTTTAGCGATGATTGCAATATAGATCATCAAAGCGACGGTGAGAAGGATTGCCGGAACCATGCCTCCAAGAAACAATGCACCCACTGAAGTACCCGACAGCATCGCATAGATGACCAATGGTATGCTGGGTGGAAAAATTGGTCCTATTGTTGCAGAAGCAGCGGTGATCGCACAGGAAAATGCCGGATCGAAACCAGAATCGTTCATTGCTTCTATCTCGATCTTCCCCAATCCTGCTGCATCCGCAATCGCACTGCCAGTCATTCCTGCAAAAATGAGAGATCCGAGTACATTTACATGTCCCAATGCTCCCCGCATACCTCCGACAAGACCGTCGGCAAAACGAAAAATCATTTGGGTAACTTTACCAGAGTTCATAACATTTGCAGTAAAAATGAAAAGGGGAACCGCAATAATTACAAAGTTGGTATAATAAGTATTCACCACTTGGTTGATAACCAGACTCAAATCTCCTCCCTTCACAAGGAAGTATGCTACAGCGGAAACAATCATGCCGAGTGCGATAGGCATGCGGAGGATGAAAATAAGCACGAAAATTATAAGGGTTGCGGTCATTGCTAAACTCATCTGCTGACCTCCGGCACACTATGGTCGATACTATCGGACAATTTGCCGGTCAATACCTTCATATCTTCGACAACTTCTGCCCCTATATACCCAATTGTAGAAACAACAAAATATACGAATGGGATAAAGACATAGGTATAGGAAATCCGAAATACAGCAGTCTTCTGAAATCCGACAAATTGAGAATATTTTATAGAAGGAAGTACAAGTGCAGTAAAGGTTCCGACAATCAAGAGGTTTCCCACCATTCGGAAAATCGCAGCCATCTTCGGGTTGAGCCTGTCGTACACTAGGGTGAATTTCACATGGGCATGCCGACGCATCGTATAACACGCGCCTAGCAGAACTGTCCAGACAAAGGCCACCACGATAATTTCCTGTGTCCAGGTCAATGGATGGTTTACCACGTACCTGAAGAATACTTGTAGAATGAATGTGAAGAACATGATCAGGAACGTTGCTACCGGTGTATAGACCTCCGCAATATTCCGCATAATCAATAGAAACTTTTTCATTATGGATCCTCGTTGGGCTTAAGATGAGGACTCTATGCATAGAGGTGCCGGTTAACCGGCACCTCGAATGCAACTATCCGTTATTTTGCGGCAGCCTGGACTTTCTCGAAGAACTCAAGATTCCAAGTCTTCGAGAAGTCGGAATTGAGATATTGGGCAAGGACATGCTCACTAAATGCATCGACATCTGCTTCATAGACACTCAAGCCGGCATCCCGGAAGAACTGAACAAGTTCAGCCTCTGCTTTCAAATTGGTAGTATCACAGTATTCGACACCAGCTCTCACACCTTCCATGACCCATTCTTGCTGTTGCGAAGTCAAGGATTGCCATTTTGCTTCATTAATGGCAGGCCAAACGCTGTCAACCAAATGGTTGGTCAAAGTTATGGACTTGGTAACCTCGAAGAACTTGGCATTCTTTGTACTGGGAAGCGGATTGTCTTGACCATCGACGGTCTTCGTCTGCAATGCCATATACAACTCGCTGAAGGAAATTGGTGTAGGGTTGGCACCTAAAGCCCGTCCAAGGAACAACCATGCATCGGAGTTGGGCATTCGCAGATTTACACCCTTCAAATCGGCAGGTGTCTTGATATGGCGGTCTTCAACCAAGTTGAGTTGCCTGGTCCCCAAGTATTGTGCACCCAAAGGACGAATACCCTGTTCCTTTGCGATACGATCGAAAACCTGCTTGCCAACCTCACCGTTGAGTACTGTTGTCATGTGGTCATAACTTTTGAAGATATACCCTGCCGTGAACATGGAAACCCAAGGAGAACCATCTGTCAACCAGGGCGCAGCTGTCGCAGTCATGTCAGCTTGTCCGGACTTGACAGCGGAAACCTCCTGTTCCTGTTTGAACAATGAAGCCGAATCATAGGTAAGCACTTTGATCTGTCCACCGGAAACTCGTTCTACCGTTTCTTTGAATACTCGCATAGCCCCTGCGTGGGCATCTGTCGGTACAGCAGTCATGGTATAGACCAGCTCCACTGGTTTGCCTGCAGATGATTCTTGAGCACCAGCAGCAAACAGAACTCCAGTACCAATGAGCAAGACGCTCAGTACGAACAACATTCTTTTCATGTTGTTTCCTCCTCTATCGTGTGTTGTTTATTCGACTCCGGCCAAGCCGGGATCTTCAATAGATATACCAGGGACAATCCGATGCATACCATCAAAACGACCCACATTTTCCCGTGAAACGGAAAGGTGTTCCCTCAATGCCTCTTCAACAGAATCTGGATCGTGCGTTCGAAGTACTTCAAGGATTTTCGCGTGGCGTTGGAGTCCATCTTCAATTCCTCCTTCAATCAAGACTCCCTTTGCCATATAATCGTGCAACAGTATAGTCATGACTTCAACAAATCGTGCCAGCAATTCATTACCGCTGGCACGTGCGATGGTAATGTGGAACTGAGCATCCTTCTCCAATCGTTTTTCCAAAGGGAGTTTCCTATTACGCATACTTTCGATTATCTGTTCCAACAGCTGTAAATCGGCATCGGAAATTCTCACTGCGGCCAACCTTCCACCTGCCAGTTCTAGAATATTTCGCATAGCATGCAGGTCGTCGTTATCGATGCGATCCATACACATGATTCGGCTCACTGCATTGCTTATTGTATCGGTATTGGGTTTGGATACGTAGGATCCTCCTCCGTTCTTCTGTGTAATGAGCCCCCGTTCCCTAAGAAGTTTCAAAGCTTCGCGAATAACAGTCCTGCTGACACTGAATTGACGCGCCAGTTCTTGCTCCGAGGGGAGACGTTGGGCCAGTTTGACGTCAGGGTGCAGAATCGCCTGTTCCAATTTTTCCGCTATCTGCTCATACAGGTTTGTACGCGAAATGGAAAAATCGATCTCATTCATTCTGTAATCCCCCTACGTGTCCATATGTTCAACTGTATACCTGTATGACAGGTTTTATACATAGAGGATTACACGGGTATTTGGGCCTGTCAAGATTTATTTTTAAAAACTTTACCGTGAACTTTGTACGTCCAGCGTCGCATACAATTCTTTTGCATAGCACCTTGATTGCTGATACACTTGATCAACAAACATATGCGAGGTCTATATGGCAGATACAAAACCACGTAGCGGAATGAAGGGGTATTATCTCACCACCTTCCTTATTGGTCTGGGATTCTTCACCATGGGGCTTATGGATCCCCTGTACGATACCTACATTCCCATATTCCTCAGCCGATACATAGCATCGAATGCGGTTATCGGTACGGTCATGACGTTGGACAACATGTTCGCGATTTTCCTTATCCCGGTCTTTTCAGCGATCAGCGACCGGACCCGGACCCGGATCGGCCGGCGTATGCCGTTCATCATCATTTTCCTGCCACTCAGCGCATTCGCATTCGGGTTGATACCGTTTGCGGCCCTCTCCTCGCTGGCCTTGTTGATAGTCCTGATTTTCGCATTGAATGTGTTCAAGCAATCGGTCAGGGGTCCGGTGGTGGCGCTCATGCCCGATATCATCCCCGGTGAAGTACGTTCCGAAGCCAATGGTGTCATCAATACCATGGGTGGAATAGCGACTATCGTAGGAACCATCGGCCTTGCGCAACTTATGAACATACAGGTCAATCTTCCCAACCGTGGACCGACCGACAACATCCTTGCCTTTCCATTGGCCGGTATCCTGGTAATCGTCGCAGTGTTGCTGCTCTTCTTTTTCGTCAAGGAAAGCAAGGGGAGCTACAATGAAAAAGCCACGAAGGACAAGGTGCCCATACTGAAATCCCTCAAGCAGATTTTCGGTGAGAAGGACAAGAGTGCGTTCTTCGTCCTGGCGTCATTGTTGTTCTGGTTCATAGGATACCAAGGCGTATTGCCCTTTGTCGGCAAGTATTCGGTGGAAGTACTCAAGACCTCCTCGGGTAGTGCCGCCCTTGCCGCCGGAATGGTGGGTATCGCCTACGCCATATTCGCCATTCCCAGCGGTTTGATCGCCCACAAACGGGGGAGGAAACGCACGATCAGATTCGCTTTGATCGGCATCTCAACCGTCCTGCTGCTTATCTATGTGCATAGCATCATCTTCACCAAGGAAGGAATCTCGCAATCGCTGCGCATGATACCGTTCTGGGCACTCATGTTCGCCTTCGGCATGTTCTGGGTAACGGTGATCACCAACTCCTTCCCCATGCTTTGGCAAATGGCCGATTATGCGAATATGGGTATCTATACCGGCTTGTATTACTTCTTCTCCCAGTTGGCGTCGATCATCGCACCACCAATCACCGGAGGGCTTATCGATATCTTCGGGTACGGGTCGTTGTTTATCTTTGCCGCACTCTGCATGCTTGTGGCGTTCTTCCTCATGTCCAAGGTAACACGTGGGGAACCACATGACGATGCAGCTCCAATAGCACGGTAACCTGAACACAAAAATATAGGCTGTCGTTTCAGTGGATCGAACCAACTGAACGGCAGCCTATTTCTATGCCGAAGTTATCGTTTATTCCCAAATCAGCTTGTCCAACACCTCGTCGACCGCAATCCTGCGGCGTTCAAACGCCTCCTTTGAGAAGGAGACCGGATCGACATGTTCGGTGGGACCTTCCGGTACGGCAACTGGTGTCCAGATATATTCGACCGGTTCGGGGGGCAGGAACGGCAGGACCGAAAGCACCGACCGCTCGACGGCTGGTGTCGGAGGTATCCGTTTCACCGGCCTATCGTAGAGCTCCGGCTCCGGCTTCGACCTCGTCACCATATCGCTTGGGACCGGCTTCTCTTCGACAACCACAGGCTCGACTTCCTCGGGTATCTCGATTACTTCCGGCTCCG
>Ga0154462_132_pt3 | contig 24122 bp, 25 predicted proteins | sample RifGroC2_FD_105655 | JGI IMG/M metagenome (GOLD analysis project Ga0154462, IMG submission 105655) | Spirochaetes bacterium GWC2_52_13
AGGAGGAGGAGGAAGACGACCTGCTCTTCGATGTGGATGAGATTTCCGATGAGGAAGAAGATCCCTTCGATTATTGATTGCAAGACCATATGCGACCAATCCAACCGCCAGAAGCATCTGGCGGTTTTTTCTTGTAAAAATCCCAGCGATTCCCGCATGTTTCTATTTACAGAAACATCAAATCGCGCTATAGTCCAACTCACACGATATCCTGGGAGGGATCGATTATGAAGATTATGCGAAAATTCTGTACCCTGTTGCTGATTCTAACGGTATGTTATCCGGCATTGTTTGCTGCAGGACAACTTGAGAAGACACAAGGCACCTATACCATCGGTGTATCCAAAATCGTGACCCATCCGGCTTTGGATGCTATCGAGCAAGGCATGAAGGACTACTTGGACGAACAGGGCTTCGCGGTCACCTACGACGTCCAAAGTGCCAATGGGGATATCTCGACAGCCGCCTCCATCGCGCAGAAGTTCAAAGCCGACAAGTCGGATCTGGTCGTCGGTATCGGAACGCCGGTCGCACAGGCTCTCGCGAACGTATTCACCGAGACACCGGTAGTCTTTGGAGGAATCACCGATCCTCTGGAAGCAGGCCTTGTCCCGACCTATGAACCGAACGATGGCAATGTTGGTGGCGTTTCCGACAAGAATCCGGTATATGACCAGATCAAGGCATTTTCCGAATTGACTGGAGCCAGGACAATCGGCATTGTATTTACCAGCGGAGAAGCAAATGGAGTCCAACTCAGGGATTTGGTAAAACAGGCGGCAACGGAACTGGGCCTGGGATTCGTTGAGGCGGGAGTCTCGAATTCATCCGAAGTAAAACAAGCTATACTTTCCATTGTGAACAGGATTGACGGATTGTACGTCGGAACCGACAATACGGTCGTCTCTGCTATAAACAGTCTCAGCGAGGTCTGTGCCCAAGCTGGTGTCCCACTCTTCACCGCCGATCCTACCAGCGCGCAAGGGTTGGACTACTTCATGGTATGGGGTTTCAATTATTACAAGCATGGAAGAAAGACAGGTGAAGCGGTTGCCCAGGTCTTGCGACAGGAAAAGACTGCAGGAGAACTCGGTACCATCTTCATCACCGATCCGGCTGATTTCGAATTGTGGTTCAACCTGGATGTCGCCACCAAGCTCGGTATTTCGGTACCCCAGGATTTGATCGACAGTGCCGCGGTGATCCAACGTGACGGGAAAACCATCCAGCGCTGAATATCCGACGTATCTTTATGCACAGTTATGCATAATCATCTTTACAAAAGCTGCCGGGCGGTCTATAGTGACCATCAAATCACAAGCTAAGGAGCATGTTATGAAAAGAGTCGGTATATTGTTGCTGCTGTCACTAGTTCTTGTGGCGTCATTGTCTGCCGCAGGCGTACAAGAAGCCAAGTCCGAACCATTGGTCGGTGTCTCCAAGTTCCTCGCCCATCCTGCACTCGATGCAGTCGAAACAGGCATGCAGGACTATCTGAAGTCAGTTGGAAAGAATGTCCGGTTCGATTTCCAGAATGCGAATGCCGACGTTTCCGCTTCCGCACAGATTGCGCAGAAATTCAAATCCGACCGTGTCGACATGGTCGTGGGAATCGCGACACCGACGGCCCAGGCCTTGGTGAACGTGTTCAGTGATATCCCGGTCATCTTCTCTGCGATCACCGATCCACTCGGAGCAGGTTTGGTAACCACCTATACGACACCCAATTCGGACAATGTCACCGGTGTTTCCGACATGAACCCTGTCGAAGCCCAAATCGAACTGTTGGTGAGACTCACCGGAGCCAAGACCATCGGCAATATCTATGCCAGTGGCGAGGCCAATGGAGTCACCCTCATGGAACAAGCGAAAGCTGCCGCAGAGAAACTCGGTGTGGCGTTCGTTCCAGCCGCAGTCGCGAATACTTCCGAGGTCATGCAAGCCACACAGGCGATCATCGGTCGTGTCGATGCAATCTATATCGCCACCGACAATACGGTCATCTCGGCTCTCCCCTCGGTTGACGACGTCGCTTCGAAGGCTGGTGTCCCCCTCATGACCGCCGACCCGTCGAATGTGGATGGCTTGGACTTCCTGGTAGCCTGGGGATTCGACTATTACAAGATCGGACTGGCGACTGGAGAAATCGTCGCGCAGCTGTTGGACGGCAAGAAGCCTGGTGAGATCGGGACCAAGTTCCTGACCGATCCGGAAGACTTCGAGCTTTGGTTCAACCTGGATGTCGCAAAGAAATTGGGAATTTCCATTCCTGCCGATTTACTGGAGACCGCAGCTGTGGTATACCAGAATGGTCAGAAAATCGTCAAATAGGAAGTTCTAATGTTAGAAGGTATTTTTGTAGATGGATTGATTTTTTCCATCATGGTAATCGGTGTGCTGATATCATACCGGATACTTGATTTCGCCGACCTTACCTGCGACGGCTCCTTTGCTACTGGAGCCGCCGTAGCGACTATGGCGATAGTTAACGGAACAGGGCTGGCAACAGCCCTTTTGCTTGCGTCTGGGGCTGGAGCGATTGCCGGCGTGATTACAGCGACTATCCACAACCGCTTGAAGGTTCCGGGGTTGCTGGCCGGAATCTTGACCATGACGATGTTGTATTCGATCAATATCCGCATCTTGGGCGGTAGGGCGAATGTACCATTGCTCCGAATCGAAACGTTGTACACAAGATTCCCCGAGATATTCTCCATGATGTCCAATCCATGGGCTCTCCTGGTAGGGACACTGATCATAGTCCTGATCGTGAAGGAACTGATCGATGTCTTCTTCAGGACCGACCTGGGAATCGCCATCGGCGCGTTGGGAAGCAACGAACAGATGATCATCAGCATGGGTATCGATCCCAAGTTGTTGAAAGTGATCGGTATGGCACTCTCGAACGGACTCATCGCGCTCTCAGGTGGATTGCTGGCCCAATACCAGGGATTCGCTGATGCGAACCTGGGACAGGGAATGGTGGTCCAAGGACTTGCCGCGATCATGATCGGCGAGTTCCTGTTCGACAGCAACAAGATATCGTTGATCACCCTGAGGGTGATTTTCGGCGCCATCATATACAAGGCGCTCATGTTCTTGGGCAGATACTACGGATACTACATAAACTTGACACCAAGCGACCTGAAACTGCTCACCGGTATCCTGGTGATCATTTCCCTGATAGTCGCCCAGACCAGAAATGCCGCATCGAGTGCCGATGCACGGAAAAAGGCATTGCGTCGCAACAAGGAACGTCGGGAAGCATTGGACAAGGAGGCTGGCCATGTTGAAAATTGAACAGATCTCCAAGGTCTTCTACCCGGGAACGGTCAACGAGAAGACAGCGATCGAATATATAGATCTCACGGTCAACGACGGGGATTTCATCACCGTGGTCGGAAGCAATGGCTCCGGGAAAAGCACGCTGTTCAATTTGATCAGCGGGACCTATCCGGTTACCGGTGGCAAAATCACCTTGAACGGCAAGGATGTCACGAATACCCCCGAATACAAGCGGGCATTCACCATCGGCCGCATTTTCCAGGACCCGACGAAGGGGACCGCGGCAAAAATGTCTATCGAAGACAATATGGTCACTGCCCTCCACAAAGGTATGAAAGGATTGAAGATTACCTTGAATGCCAGCAAGAGGGGCTACTTCAAGGAAGAACTGAAGCAGTTGTCCATGGGCCTCGAAGATCGTCTGAAGGACAATGTGGGACTGTTGTCCGGCGGACAGAGACAGGCATTGACGTTGCTTATGACGGTACTGAGCCGTCCACAAATGCTCCTGCTCGATGAACACACAGCCGCGTTGGATCCCAGGAACGCCCAGATTGTCATGGATCTCACCACGCAATTCATCGAACGCTACAAGCTCACATCCCTCATGGTCACCCACAACATGCAACACGCTATCGATTTCGGAAACAGATTGATCATGATGGATGAGGGACGCATCATCCTTGACCTTACAGCAGAGGAGAAGCAGTCTTTGACAGTACAGAAACTGGTGAAGATGTTCAAATCGATCAAAAACCAGGAATATGCCTCGGATGAGGATCTGCTTACCACTTGAGGTAGATAGTCCGACATAATTGAGACGCCCAGGGATTCGTACCCACGGGCGTCTTTTTCATAGTATCGGTGAACTGTCGGGCAGCGCTAGTGATCTGTAACAGCATAAACTTGTGGCTGAGCTTGGAGCGGATCGGACGGAGGGCAAGGACAAGGAAGCGAAGATATCTAGATATCTGAGCTGACACGAACGAAGCCCATCTGTTCGATAGGCCCAAGAAAAGTAAAGATTAGGATGTTACAGATCACTAGTTTTCCTGTGCCTCTTCAACCAATGCCACGAAGTCGAGTTTCTCTCCGGCGTGCCAGAGTTTCTCCAGTGCGTAGAATTCCCTCAGCTCGGCGCTCATGAGGTGAATCAGGATATTCCCACAATCTACAAGTTCCCATCCATCTCCCGCGACACTCTTGTGCCGGTTGAGGACAGTGATACCTTTTTCCGCAAGAAAGCCCCACAGCTCTTTTGTGACACCCCTGAGATGTCCCAAGCTATTGACTGTAGCCACAATAAAACAATCGGCCCATCCAGTATGTTCCGAAACATCGATCACCACAGGATCGAGTCCCTTGTGGTCGGTGACAAACTGGGCTATTTCAGCTGCCAAAAGTTTTGTCGCATCATCCATCATGCTAGTTAACTCCTATTTCGAGTACTGCTTCTCGCAATACTTGATCTGTCCATTTTCCTATCCACCATTGCAAATGTCCTGTTTCCGTCCCCTTGGACAGAAATCTCCCCATATCATACACGCGCAGCAATGGAACTCGCTTTTCCAACAATTTCAAAGCGGATACGATATCATTACTATCGGTTTTCGGTCCGCCAAGACTCCCTAGTGTACCGATAGTACTATTTTTACTCAAGTGTCCGGCATGTTTGACCAACAGGCGTGCAATAGCATCGACCGATGGCCGGACCCCCTGATAGGGCAACCCCTCTGCCAGCATCAATTGTTCGGCAACCGTCGACCACTGCTGGGCATCTCCCCTCAGATAATGGTTGGCCTCCAAGCCGAACAAGGATTGGATAGCCCCCAGGTTGTCGGATTCGATACCTTGGGCCGCCAATGCCCTGCGGTAGTCGCCCAGGATCGGTTGCGGAATCGCCGCGACAACCACAGCCTTACCCTTCTCCACCGACACGGCCATGAATCCATAGCGGTCCGAATATCCATACCAGACATCGTATGAAGGCTGTTTGGCACAGGATATGGCCACCATCGACAAATAGAGCAGCAGGAGAATCGTGACTATACGCCTCATGTACCGAACGATCCTCCCTTGTGCAGGAATTCAGCCAAGGCCAGGGTCGAGCTCGCCGGCGACTTGCCACCCAATTGTATGTGCAACAACTGCTGTTGTACAACTTCCAGACAAATCTCTTCCAAAGTACCTTTGCCCAGTATAGCTTTCCTTGTGTCTTCATCAAGATAGGAGCGCAGCGGCTCCAGGTAATCGGCTACAAACAGTACCGCGCCCAAGAATCCCATATCCGGCGATCCTAGGGTGTGCCACCGTATTGCGGTACGCCATGTATCCTCGGTTCCAGGAACGAAGGACAACAACAGATGGGCGCCCACCGCTCCATGCAGCAACATGGGATGCCTCATCTCTTCAGGCTCCATATCCACATTGTTCGACAGGCAATAGTCGAGCAGTTGGGGTTCCCCCCACTCTCGTGCCACATCATGCCAGAGCCCAACCACACGACCGGCCGTCCCTTCCAGGGTCGGTTCGAATCGAGTCAACAGCGCCTCAGCCTGCGATGCCGTTGAACGGCAATGCGCCAGACGCTTTTCACAAACATGTTTGGAGACATACTGGTCAAGCTCTATATAATCCATGATCCAATATGTAGTGTACGACAGATTTCGGCACGAGTGAAGACAATTCCATTTCAGAAACTTCTCCGCTTGCCAGAAGGGAACGCACATGGGTGGAGGAATCTTCCATGACCGGATTCTCCAGGAAGCTTCCCAGTACACCAGGAGGTAGTACCTGGGGTGGCCGTTCCAGGGACCGTCGGCAAATGATGAATTCCACTTCGTGACGCAATTCGTCGAACCGATACCATCTGCGCAATCCGGACAAGAGGTCGTCCCCGATCACCATGCCTATCTTTCCGTTGATTTCATATCGTTTGGTCAAGTCCTGGACGGTATCGAACATGAAGGAAGTGCCACCGCGTTCGATCTCGCAAGAATCGACAAGGACCTCGACGGGTCGATCATCGGGGTACCGTTCATGATATTCGGACAATGCAAGGGAAAGCATCCGCAAACGATCCTCCGAAGAAACCGCTGTCTCGTGCTGCTTATGCGGAGGGTTCGCCACCGGAATGATCAGCACGCGCTCGTAATCGGTCAGTTGGACCAAGGAATGCAACAGGTGCATATGTCCGAGATGGACGGGATCGAAGGTCCCGCCGATTACCGCGGTTCTCATAGCTCCTCGCGATATTCAGCCTCGGTATCGATTATTGTGGTAAAGCCGTCGTCAACAGGCTTGTTCGATTCGCCGACCAAATGGATAAAGGCCTTCTTCACATCATCCAGACCTTCACCGGTTATGTTCGAGAGACCAAGGATATTCAGACCTGGTTGTTGCTGCTGCAACTGGAGCAAACGATCCTTCGCATCAGGTTCGTCGATCTTCGTTCCAATGACAACCTGCCCCTTCTCCAACAAGCTGGGGGCATACGTTCGCAATTCCTCACACAACGTATCATAGGCGGATTCGAAGCGATCATCTGTCAAATCGATGAGGAACGCCAATCCTACGGTACGGGAAATGTGTCGAAGAAATTTGAATCCCATTCCGGCACCTTGGCTGGCACCTTCTATGATTCCCGGAATATCCGCCAAGACCATGTCATGGTCGCCATACCGGAACATGCCCAATTGGGGAATCTTGGTGGTGAACGGGTATCCCGCCACTTTAGTCCGTGCATTGGTAAGATTGTTCAGCAAAGATGATTTTCCCGCATTTGGGAAACCGACAAAACCGATATCGGCGATCACCAACAACTCGATTCCGACACGGAGTTCCACACCCTTGGCGCCTGGTTGCGCAAAACGGGGAGTCTGACGTGTGGACGATTTGAAATGCCAGTTTCCTTGCCCACCCCGGCCACCTGTCAGGAAAACCCACCGGTCCAACCCAGTCAGGTCCTTGATGATCTCTCCGGATTGCGCATCCTTGATGACCGTCCCTGGAGGTACGGGAATCTCGATATCGGCACCATCGCGACCGAAACACCGGTCACCCATGCCATTGCGCCCATTCTCGGCACGATAGGTACGTACCTGTTTCAGATGGGCAAGCGTTCGAAGATTGTTCCGGACGACAAAAATGACATCGCCACCGCGACCACCATCTCCGCCGTCGGGTCCGCCCTTGGGAATATACTTCTCACGACGGAAGGAAACACAACCATTGCCCCCGTTTCCGGAGGCAACGTCTATATAAGTCTCATCTGAAAATCCAAACATGTACCGTCTCTGGCGTTACCGCCTTATCCTCACTCTGATGCGAGGATACGAACGTATTTGCGGTTGTTGCGAATATGGAAATCCACTGCTCCGGATTCCTTTGCAAAAAGGGTGAAATCCCTTCCGCAGCCAACATTTTCGCCCGCATGAAATTTATTGCCGTGCTGACGCACGATAATCTCTCCGGCTTTGACAATCTGTCCGCCGAACCTTTTGACTCCCAGACGTTGCGAATTGGAATCACGACCGTTTCTTGAGCTACCGCCACCTTTCTTATGAGCCATTGCCTATTTCTCCTTACGCCTTAATCTCTTTGATTGTGAGCATCGAATATTTCTCGCGATGGCCTTGTGTCCTGCGGTATCCCTTTCTGCGATGGTACTTGAAGACCTTGATCTTCGTGCCCTTCACGATATCACCCAATGTGGCGACAACCTTCGCACCCTCGACATAGGGTGTTCCGAACACGGACTTTTCACCATCCGCGATCGCGACAACTGTATCGAACTCCAGCTCTTTGCCAGATTCCATATCGATCTTATCGACTTTCAATGTTGCGCCTTCTTGCGCCTTGTACTGCTTGCCAAGAATCTCTACCAGTGCGTACATGTGTATACATCCTTACTCTAAAATGTGCAGGCTACCTTATACCACAACAGTCGATTAATGGCAATACCTGCATGGTAATACCTACATGGACTCCAAGAACGGAATCCCCACCAAAGCATACGCGTTGCGGAGAACCTGGAGCACCATGGATACCAACGAGACTCTCGCCCTCACCAACGGTGCCGACGGAGCCTTCAATACGGGATGATCGTGATAATACTTGCTGAACAATCGCGAGAGCTCATACAGATACGCCGCGATCGCAGATGGGTTGAGGTCCCGTCCCGCCTCTTGGACCACTTCACCAAATCCCGCGATGAGTTTAACCAATTCCCGCTCTTCTTGCAATGAAAGCAATGAACCGTCGAATGCAATATCTTCATAATCTTTCGCCACTTCGGAGAATTTGCGGATCATGCTGTGTATCCGGGCACCCATGTATTGCAGATACGGACCGGTGTTTCCACTGAAAGAGATCGATTCGGAAGGGTTGAACACCATATCCTTCATTGGATTGACCTGCAGCAGGAAGTAGTTCAGGGCTCCGAGTGCGATAGCTTCGCTGGTTGCCCTGACATCGCCCACGGCATCCTCCCGTTCCTTTTCCTTGATTTCCGACATTGCCAACAGTGTCAGCTGTTCGAACAGATCGTCCGCATCGACAACGGTCCCTTCCCTACTCTTCATCTTTCCTTCGGGGAGATTGACCATTCCATAGGCCAGGTGATGCAAGTCGGAGGCCCAGGGATACCCAAGCTTTTCCAATACATGGAACAGGACCTTGAAATGGTATGTCTGTTCACTGGCCACCACATAGATGAGCGAATCGAATGGCCAATCGCCATGCCGGGAAATCGCAGTGCCGATATCCTGGGTCAAATACAACGATGTACCGTCCTTGCGCAACAACACCTTCTTGTCGAGGTTGATTTCCGCCAGGTCTATCCAAACGGAACCATCGTCTTCCTTGTAGAATACGCCCTTCTGCACACCCTGCAGGACAGTGTCCTTTCCCAACATGTAGGTATTGCTTTCATAATAATACTTGTCGAACGATATGCCCGTATTCTTGTAGGTCTCGGCCACACCATCGAGTGTCCACCCGTTCATGAGGGTCCACAGGGACAAAACCTCGGGATCGCCTTCTTCCCACTTCTTGAGCATTTCCTGGGCCAGGGTGGTCACACTGGGGTCTTCCTTTTCCCATTGGGCGAACTTGACGTAATACTTGCCCACCAGATGGTCGCCCTTGATGCCGGCACTTGCAGGAGTCTCCCCATTGCCGAACTTCTGGTACGCCAACATCGATTTGCAGATATGCACGCCCCTGTTGTTTATCAGGTTGACCTTCAGGACGTCGGCCCCGTTCGCCTTCAGGATAGCGGATATGCTCTCCCCGATCGCATCGTTGCGCAAATGCCCGAGATGCAGCGGCTTGTTCGTGTTCGGACAACTGAATTCGACCATGATCTTCTTACCCGCAAGCATATCCCCACTACCATAGGAATCCCCGTCGCGGTTCACCGATTGGTGGACCTCCATCGCCAAAGCGGAAATATCGACACGCACGTTCAAATAGGGTCCTGCGACCAAAAGCTCGCCGATCGGCAGGTCGGATTTTTCGGAAAGCCTCTCGCGTAGGATCTCGGCCAGTTTGTTCGGTGCCATCCTGAAACCTTTCGCATAGGCGAACAACGGAAAAGCCACATCGCCCAATTCCGGTTTGGGCGGCTTCTGCACGGTCAAGGACGGTGCACCCTGTAGCGCTTCGGCTGTTCCAAAGACTTCTGTGGCATAGAGGGCCAATTCCCTCTCAACGAGCTCTTTCCAAGTGTTCCGTATCTGTTGCATCATCATCGTTTCTCCATTCGCGCCATGTGGACGCACCATTGCAACTATACGGAAATCCGGGCATCCTCTCAAGTAGAGGACGCCGCCTTGAGCAAAGGAAGGTGTTGGTGTATTGTTTTGGGCAAGACATCCTCGGGAGGGGTTCTCATATGGATGAAACACACGCAGATTTCGACCGGTTCGTCGATCCGTACATGGAAAGTTTCGAACGGTACGGACAAGCGAGCTTTATCAGCTTCCGACCGATTCCATCGATGATGGAAATCGAGGCAATTGTCGAAGACTTCATGGAGTTGCTGTTTCCAGGGAGGAGCGGACGACGGGTCATGGACAATTCGGGAATCAGGGAAGTTGTGGCCTCGCTGCTCACCAAAATCGGCGACAACCTGCAAAAGCAGATTTTTGTCGCCTGGTACCATGAGAACCCACTCAACCTTGCGGATGAATTCACCGAACCATACCACAATCTTGCCCAACAAGCTGTGCACAAGTTGTTCGAAGCCCTTCCCTCGCTTCGGAGGATGATGAAGGAAGATGCCCAGAGCGCTTTCGACGGAGACCCGGCCGCGACCTCTATCCGCGAGACGATCATCTCCTACCCGGGGGTGCGGGCGTTGACTATCCACAGGATCGCCCACTTCCTCTATATGGAGAAAGTTCCTTTGGTTCCCAGGATGCTCAGCGAGACAGTCCATAAGCAAACCGGCATAGATATACATCCAGGGGCTACTATCGGCCGCTGCCTATTCATCGACCATGGAACCGGAGTGGTTATCGGCGAGACTTCGGTCATTGGAAATCAAGTGAAGATTTATCAGGGGGTCACCTTGGGAGCCTTGAGCTTCCCGAAGAACGCCTGCGGAACCTTGATACGGGGAGCCAGACGCCACCCGACACTGAAGGACCGTGTGACGGTCTACGCGAACGCCACATTGTTGGGAGACATAACGATAGGTGAAAATACCATTGTAGGCTCAAACTCTTGGATTCGGCACGACATTCCCGCAAATACCCTGGTCCAGAACGAGGAACCGAAAAGTATCATGCGGGAATTGGCGCCGCGCAACCTTGAGAAGACGTGTGACAATCCCACTTCCATACGCTGAGCTATCGAACTTGCCCGATTACCGTTCGTGAATGGAATTGATGTAATCGGATGGTGTCATGCCGGCATACCGTTTGAAGACCTTGCTGAAATAATTGCTGTCGTTGAACCCCAACAGGTCCGAGATATCCTTTATGGATGTCTGACCATCTTCGAAATAGAGCTTCGCAAGTCCCACCCGCTGCTTGCTGACATATGCTGGAATCGACATTCCTGTCTCTTTCTTGAACTTGCGCGAGATATGTGAGATGTGGGTATTGTGCATTTTCCCAAGTTGCTCTATCCGGACATCTTCTGTCAGATGCACTGTCAGGTAGGTGACAATCTTCTTGATCATGGGACTATAACTGTTGATGGAGAATTCAAGTACCGCAGTCGCATAATCGATGGCTATCTGGGGATAGAGTACATCGTGCAGATAGGCTATCGAGACAGCATTCTCAATCATGAGCGCATATTTGTTGGACAGGCTATGGAGATATAGCGGCTGCACTCCACCTTGCTTGGCAGAGAAGCGGCACAGGGCATTCAAGGCAACGAGTTCATTCTTGCAACAGCGCAATGCTTCGGTAGCACTTTCTTTGCCACAACATACGAGATCGGGGAAAATCTTGCGTCGCATGTCGAGCACATCCTCTACCTTGTAGGGATTGCCCCATTTGACTGCATGCAACATTTCTTGTTCCAATTCATACCGTCGTTCGATCTGTACCATATTCATCGAGTCAGGCATGAATCCTTTCTCAGTAATCGCTTGATCCGGATCGGTTTTTTCTTCCATAGTTCCTCACCTTTGCCTTAAGAATATCCATGTTTAGTCCGAAAAGCAAGGATATTATATCTCCTGTGGTCTTTAGCTGTGATAAAAAAACTGCTACTATACATCTATCCAATCGCCAGGAGGCACCCAATGGGCAACGGCATCAAAGGAAAAACAGTAGTTATTACAGGAGCGGGTGGAGTTCTCTGCAGTGAATTCGCCCGACATATCGCATCGGTGGGAGGGAAAGTCGCCCTCCTGAACAGGACCCTTTCGAAAGTTGAGAAGATTGCGCAGGAAATCGAAGCTGCGGGAGGGATAGCAAAACCCTACCAAGTCGATGTACTCGACAAGGATGGTCTGAAGGCAGTGCATGCCCAGGTGCAAACCGACTTCGGCCCCTGCGACATCCTGATAAACGGCGCAGGCGGCAACATGGACGAAGCGGTCACAGCGGTGGAATACCACGAGAACGACCTTGACCCTTCCCTCCGTTCGTTCTTCTCCTTGAACCAGGAAGCCGTCCAAGGCGTATTCAACCTGAACTTCCTCGGGACCTTTCTTCCCACCCAGGAATTCACCGGCGACATGATAGGGCGTGCGGGTTGCAGCATCCTCAACATTTCGTCGATGTCCTCGTACCATCCCCTGACAAAAGTCTTGGGGTATTCGGCCGCGAAATCGGCGGTGAACAATCTGACCGAATGGCTGGCGGTGCATTTTTCCCATGTGGGAATCCGTGTGAACGCCGTCGCTCCCGGATTCTTCGCGACAGCCCAGAACAGGAACCTCCTCTTCGATGCGCAAGGGATGCCGACAGCACGATCCAAGAAGATCATCGCTGGAACTCCCATGGGTCGGTTCGGAGATCCCAAGGACCTGTTGGGAACCGTACAGTATCTGATCGATAGCGAAGCTTCCGGTTTCGTGACCGGTGTGATAATTCCTGTCGATGGTGGATTCAACGCCTATTCAGGCGTCTGAGTTTCCAGGAACCTGCCTACCGGCATACCGGTTCGGGCATCCCTTTCGAGGTGTACGGAGGCCAAAGAGCCTCTTGTCAACCAGGAAGGGGTGTCCAACACCTTGATCTTCAGGTAGTTGCCCGTCAATCCCGACCATGTCCCGCCTTTCTGTTCCTCTACAATGAGCTCGACATCTTTGCCGATCTGCCGGTTCAAGTATCGTCGGAAATGGATTGCCGACAGATCCCGCAAAAACTTCGCCCGCTCATCCCTGACACTTTCGGGAACCTTGTCCTTGGCCGTATGTAGTGCCGTCAATGGTCTTGGAGAGAAAGGAAAGACATGCAACTGGCTGATATCCATGGATTTCAGGAATTCTACGGTTTTCTCAAACTCACCGTCGGTCTCCCCCGGCAATCCTGTGATGATATCGGCGGCGATGAACGGATCATCCTTGACCTGTCGCAACCTGGCAACCGCCTGTTCCATACGGGACACATCGTAGTGACGGTTCACCCGCTGCAGGACTTGGTTCGACCCCGACTGGATAGGTATATGGAAGTGCGGTTGGATCCTGGAATCGGCGAACATATCCAACAGATGGTCGTCCAGCCGATCCGGTTCAAGGGAACTGAGCCGCAAACGGATACCGGGACCAAGATGCTTCAACAACGAATCGAGCAGCCCGGCCAAGGAAGCGTCACCGCTTCGATATGCGCTGATATTGACTCCAGTCAACACAATCTCCTTGAAACCATCCTGCTCCAAAACCAATGATCGCTTCACGACTTCCCCAAGATCCAGGCTAACCGCATCGCCCCTGGCTATGGTGACCCGGCAATACGCACAGGAATTGTCACAACCATCCTGGATTTTCAGGAAGGCCCTGCTGTGGAAGGAGAATGTCGCGGCATCGTAATCGAACGGTGAACTTGCTGGCGACACCTTGTCCTCGCCAGCTTGCGAGACGAATGCACGTACCGATTGCAACAGGTCCAAGTTGGCAACGAGATGGTTGGCCAACATGTTGGGAAGACCGAGCAAGGAAGGTTTCTCGTCCAAGGAAACGACCACGACCCGTTCGGACAGGTCTTGCAAGGCGTCCTTCTCCAACTGGGCATAACAACCGGTGACCAACACGACGGGTTGCTGTACCTGTACGGCGTATTTGCGAATCATCCTCCGAGCTTTTTGCTCGGCTTTTCCCGTTACCGTACAGGTATTCACAATACACAAGTCGGCGGCTTCGTCTGTGCGGACGATCTCGAACCCTTCCTTGGCGAATGCATCCGCAATCGCCTCGCTCTCGCATTGGTTCAACTTGCATCCCAGTGTATAAATCAAAACTCTCATCTAGTCTCCACGGGAGTGTCGTCATGTGCATCGAGAACGGCCAAGACGGTATCGAGCGCAGTCTTCAGTCGTTCGTGCATGTCATGCGCATATGGATTGTATCTCTGCAAATCATAGAACAGCTGGATTGGATCGTTGCACGTCTGCTCGACGATAGACATGAGGCGATGGTATCCGACTGTCGCCAGCTGTGTCGGAGCAAGATGCAATTCATCGAGCACCCGTCCCACAAAGTGGGTTACGCCCTGTGAATACGCAGCCTCGCGGTCGTGCTGGTCACAATCCATTTCCAGAACCTTCAGGTTCATGGAAAGGAACAGCGCTTTCCATGTCGCGGCCAACTCGGCTTCGCACCGGACCGGTGTAAACACCAATGGCAATCCGGCTATACCGTCCTTTCCGGAATCGGGGCCGAACATCGGGTGCGTGGCAATGATATTGGCATGGGATGGCAACAATTCCCGCATGATCTGCGCAGGATACGTCTTGACCGAACACGTATCCATGACCACCGTTCCCGGTTTTAGTCGCGGAGCGATGGAAGCGACGACGCGCTTGAAGGAGGAAATCGAAACACAGAGGATCACCGCATCGCAAGCGAGCACTTCATCCTCGGTCGCGGACAATACGCCCTGCGGGAGCGTCTTCTGTGGTGAGCGGTTATATCCTTTCACCTGTACCTGTTTGGCAAGTTCCGTTGCCCAGAAGGCTCCGAACCGACCCAATCCATATATTCCGACATTCATGCGCGCATCCTACCATAGAAGCCGCAATGCAGACAATTGGCAGCTTGGTGAGCTGAAGGTATTTAATTGTAACGGCCATTGTGGTATCCTAAGGGGGAAAATACGATCCGATTCTAGGAGATTCACATGACATTTTCAGAGAACATGAAAGCGAAGGCAGTACAATTGCAGAAGGCTCTTGTCCTGCCCGAAGGAACCGAGCCGAGAACCGTGGCGGCTGCCCGAAAGATAGTCGACGAGAAATTGGCTTCCCGCGTCACATTGTTGGGTACTGTCGAAGCGGTCCGAAAGACAGCTGACGCAGCCGGAGTAACGCTCGATGGTATCGAAGTGGTCGATCCGGCGACCTCTTCCTTGCGTCAGAAGTACGCGACGGAATACTATTCGTTGCGGAAACACAAGGGAATGACCGAGGAAGCGGCATACGAAGGTATCGCCGACCAGCTCCGCTACGGTGCCATGATGGTCAGGCTGGGTGATGCCGACGCCATGGTGGCTGGAGCCGAGAATACGACAGGTAATGTCCTCTTGGCGTCCTTCCATATCATCAAGACCAAACCGGGAATCAAAAGCGCATCATCCTGTTTCGTCATGGCAACAGACAAGACGGACCTGGGAGCAAACGGCTCCTTCATATTCAGCGATTGCGCGACGATTCCAGAACCCACCGCGGAGCAATTGGCCGAAATCGCCGAGGAATCGGCAGAGTCCTGTCGGATATACTTGGATGCCGAACCGGTGGTGGCCATGCTTTCCTATTCAACCAAGGGTTCCGCGAAAGGCCCGCTTGTGGATAAGGTTGCCACCGCGGTGCAACTGCTCCAACAAAAGCGTCCCGACCTCCAGGTCGACGGCGAATTGCAGCTCGATGCAGCCATAATCGAGTCTGTCGGCAAGAGCAAGGCACCGGGGTCGGCTGTGGCCGGAAAAGCCAATGTATTGGTGTTCCCCGACCTGCAAGCCGGAAATATCGGATACAAGCTTGTGCAACGTCTCGCCGGCGCCGAGGCCTACGGTCCGATCCTGCAAGGTTTCGCGAAACCGGTGAGCGACCTCTCCCGAGGTTGCAGCATCGAGGATATCGTGGTGACCAGTGCGATCACGCTGGCCCAAGCCGGAAACTGACCTTTTGGTCCAACTGCTGCTCAGCAGGCCGTATTAACCCGGCCTGCTGTATTTTTTATGCATCAAATCGATCTGAAGCAGCATTCATTTTATTATTTATACTTGTAATATCAAAAAACCTCCCGTACAATGTTTGCCATATGCAACAGTGTGGAGCTCAGAGGTGAACTTGTTATTTGAAGGCGATTTCGTCGCCCTGTTTGTAATGATTACCATTTTAGTGGATACTTTCAGGCACCGTCTACTCACCGAAACTTTCAAGGACGGATTGTTCCGTAGGATCGGTGTCGCCGGCCTGGTCACCATCATGATGGGCATTTCCCGTGCCGTATGTTCGGCATCGAACTACAACTGTCCCCCATGGGCTATACGTACATTCGGAAATCTTCATGCGATCTGCCTGCTTGTCACCCTATTCCTTTGGATGATGTTCGTTCTGGAAAATCTGTTCGAAGGACATCGGAACATCGGAAGGATCGGAACCTACGCTGCCATCGCTGTCGTCATCTTCACCATCGCATCAATCGCCGATATACCCAAAGACGGCCTGTTCACCGTACGTACCAAACGTATGGTATTGGCATTTCTGACTGTCCTGTGGGCTATCGGGGTACTGGTACCGGTGTTGTACAGATGGAAATATCTGCCGGTCTCTACCCGTCGAAGCCTTACCTTCATACCTGTCATGTTGACAATCTCGGTCATCTCCTATGCCATTATCGGAAACCACCTGCTCGTCAGTACCGCCATCAGCATTGCAGCCCTCACCACCTACCTGATAATCCAGAACCGAAGGTTTTCCATCGACCAATTGACTGGAGTACTTACCAGGGGTGCTTTCATAAACAAACTGAGAAAACTATTCAACGGGACTGCCCGAGGTACCGTATTGATCGCCGACATCGAGAATTTCAAATACTTCAACCAGAAGTTCGGGCAACACAATGGCGATAAGCTGCTGAAAGCAGTGGGAAATTTTTTTGGCAGGGTCGCGTACGACAAGACCGTATACAGGTACGGTGGAGACCAGTTCGGCCTGATCTTACGGGAAGTAGAGGAAGAGGATATCCAACGGACCTTGCGCACCATCCGGCAACGCTTCGATGCACCCTGGGAAATCGGCGGGGCGAATGCCCGTACCGACATACGGCTTGCCCTTGTACCATTTCCGGGACACTTGCAGAATGCCGAGGAAATGATCAACGCCATCGATCTTACGCTGGTTAAGGCAAAAAGCTGCAATACGCTGGCTGTCGCACGATATACCCGGGATATCAGCGCGATACACCAGCGGAAACGGGATGTAGAACAAGCTATCAGGTCCGCGATAGAAACCGACTCGGTCCAGGTGTTGTACCAACCGATTTTCGAAACCCAAACACTCAACATCTATTCCGCCGAAGCACTTGCACGTATCGACGATCCTGCCCTCGGTCCTATCTCACCCGCCGAATTCATTCCGATCGCCGAAACCAGCGGGTTGATCATAGATCTCACCTATATGATCCTCCGCAAGGTGTGTTTGTTATGGAAGGAGTTGGAGGACAATCCGTCGCACCTTTCCAGGATTGCCATAAACCTGTCGGCGATCAACTTCCTGGAACCGTCCATGGAAAAGCATCTTCTCGGTGTGATTCGTGAGAATGGAGTTTCCCCCCGGAACATAAAATTCGAATTGACGGAATCGGTGATCGTCGAATCGTTCGACCGGGTCAAGGAAGCGATGGACCATATGGCTGCCAACGGAATCAGCTTCGCCCTCGACGATTACGGCAAAGGTTATTCGAATTTGGAATATTTGGTAAATTTGCCTTTTAGTACCGTAAAAGTGGACAAGAGTATCGTCCAAGCATGCCAAAAGAACTATACTCTAATAGAATCGATCATGTTGATGCTTACGAGTATGGGAAAAAAGATTGTCGCAGAGGGAGTGGAAACCGAGCAACAGCTTGCATTGCTTTCCGAGGCCGGGGCCACACGCGTGCAGGGTTTTCTATTTGCCAAACCCATGCCGGGTAGCGATCTGATCGATCACATCAAACAACGGAAGGGAATCGATCCATGAGTTCTCGGCAATACAGTTCACTACTCGACCCTTCCCGGACGCCGGCACGTACCATATGGATGCTCGCGTGGCCAGTCATCCTGGACCAGAGTTTCCAGACAATGGTCCATTATGTCGATTCCGCCATGGTGGGATCGTTGGGCGCAGTCGCGACTGCCGCCGTGGCTGCGAACAGTTCGACCATCTGGCTCGTAAATGGAATGATGTATTCATTCGGTGCTGCGTTTGCCGTACTGGCGGCACGTCAGATTGGAGCGGGCAACAACATAGCCGTGCAACATACCGTCCGGCAGGCGTTGCTGGCCGTTGTCGGATTCTCGGCAGTCGTAACAACCCTTATGCTCAGTATCGCGAGAATACTGCCGGTTTGGATCGGAGTTGAAGATCAGGTTGTACCTGTGGCGGGTACATACATGAGCATCATCGCGTTGGCCTACCCTTTTACCATCCTCTTTGCCTATATGGCGAACTTGATACGAAGTTCCGGAGATACCCGTTCCCCATTGATCGCCAACATCATCACCAATGTCGCCAATATTGTTGCCAACTACCTCCTTATTTTCCCGACTCGGCAAGTCAGCATGTTCGGATGGGACTTTGTGATGCCGGGGGCAGGTCTCGGTGTGAAGGGTGCGGCGATAGGAACGGCAGGAGCAACGGCTCTCAGTGCATTGATTCTTTTCGGGGTACTCGTATTGAAGGACTCGCCGTTGCGAACACCGTTTCGAGGAGTTTCCTGGAAAGTCGATTGGAACGTCATGCGTCAAGTATTCAGATTGGGGACGCCGCACGCATTGGAACGGGCGACACTCTCCATCGGGCAGATTATCCTCACAGTCCTAGTAACCAGGATCGGTACTGTCTCATTGGCCGCACATCACCTGGCAATCACAGCCGAATCGATAACCTATATGCCTGTCAGTGGATTCTCATTGGCAGCGACCACATTGGTCGCGCAATCCCTGGGTGCACAGAAACGGGAAATGGCGCTCGACTTCGCAAAGCGCAGTCTCAGATGGGGTGTCATGCTCATGTCTGGTACCGGCTTGCTCATGTATATATTCTCGCGACAACTCATGGCGTTCTTCTCTCCCGATCTGGCGGTCATAGAACTCGGTTCGCGGGTCTTGCGGATCGAAGCCTTCGCCGAACCGTTCTTTGCCCTGAGCATCGTAATCAGCGGCATACTTCGCGGTGCCGGAGATACCAAGTGGCCATTCATCAACTCGTTGATCGGCATGTGGGTCGTTCGACTGATTCCTGCCTCGATACTCATACTTGGATTCGGCTTCGGCTTAGAGGCAGCCTGGGGATGCATGGTCGCCGATCTTGTGGTCAGGGGTCTCCTCAATTACCGCAGATACCGCAAAGGTACCTGGATCGATGCGTGGAAAGATTGATGGTGTAGACAGCTATAATATTGCGAAAGCTTCTGCCAAGCGCAACAATTCCTCGAACCCAAGCTTTTCTGCCCGTTCCGATTCGGGGATATCCGCATCGGCCAAAGCCTGCAATACCAATTCCTTGCCATGTCGCGAGCCGGCCTTCCCATGCAACAGGTTGTTCCGGACGGTTTTCCGACGTTGTGTGAACAAGTCGTCCATGAGCTGGAGGAACAATTCCCTGATAGCGACCTTCACCATCGGCTGGGGACGCTTCTCCATGCGAATCACCACGGAATCGACATTGGGAGGAGGAAAGAAGGCGCTGCCTTTGATCAAGGATACTTGTTCGACCTGGTAATCGATCTGGGCGAGTATGGAGAGGGTCGACCACGCTTTGGATCCCGGTCCTGCACCCAGCCTCTCGCCGACTTCCTTTTGAAGGGTAAATACCATCCGTTGGGGCAAACACTGGGATTCGAGGAACCTGGCGATACAGATGGAGCCGATGTTATAAGGCAGATTGCCAAATATGAGATCGGGCACGCCTTCCTGTTCATATATCGAATGCCAAGTCTTGAGCGCATCCCCTTCGATCAGGACCAACTTCTCCTCATCTGGAAAAGCTTCCTCCCGGAGTATCCGGCAAAAGCCATGGTCAATTTCAAATGCGGTTACCTGCGCTTCATTCTGTAGGAGCAACGTTGTCAGAGCGCCGATTCCGGGACCGATTTCCCAAACTCGACGACCAGGGAGCGGTTGCAGGCAATCGGTTATCTTTTGGCGTGCCGAAGAAGAGATCAAGAAATTTTGCCCAAACTTCTTCGACATCGCGAATCCGTGGCTCTCAAGCAATGCGATGATCGCGTTTGGCGAATCGTAGGGAAAATCCCAAATCATAGGCGCGTCTATTCCTTTTCCGAAGGGTTTGGCCAGCATACTTGAGAATTCCGGTTGCAGTCAACAGCACCGCCGTGCTCCACAACCATACGGAAATGCCATCACCAGAAAAGTGGTTCGCCGACCATTCTGATCCCCATTCCATCAGGTAGAGGAACGCACGTGTCGATTGTAACGCGATGAAACCGATCGGGGGCAATGGCAACACGATCCAAACGAAGGAACAGAACAACACGACCAGAGCTAACGGGGCCGCAAGTGGTGAGAGCACGATACCTATGCCGTGCCATGACCCGAACACTATCAGGGAGATCGGGGCAGTACACAAGGATGCCGCAATAGTGGTTCCCATCACGAGGGCCAACCATTTTGGCATACACAGCGACAAGGTCCCCGCGATTGGCGTAGAGCAGACGATAATGGCGAACAATGCACAATACGAGAGGAGCGCCCCTGTCGAGTTCATGGTCCAGGGAAATGCGAAAACCTGTACCAGGAACGTGATGGCCAACAATTGTAGGATCGGAAACCTATTGCGCAAGGGACGGAGGCAAAGCAATACCATGGCCCTGACAAGCGAAGGTTTGAATCCCACGATGCATACATACACTACGGCACCAATACATGCCAGCGGTTGGGCAATTCGTTTTCCCAGCACCTTGTTTCCACAAAAGAGCATGATCAGGACAAGACAGTGGAGATGCATTCCAGACAGGGCCAGTATGTGGGCACAACCACTTTCAATCGCAATTTTCCGCAACGGGAACCCCTGCATCCCCGCATCCCCCAGAAGCAATGCCTTTGCCAATGGGGCTACTGGTCCTCCCAATGTGTCGAGGCGTTGTGAAAAGAGGTGGAGAACATGCATACGTCCCACCGATAGGCGATGTATCAAGCCAGATGGATAGTCGAATTCAAGATGTGAGGCGATGAAAAGCCAATCGTTCGTATCTGTACTGACAAGCTCCCCGTAGGCATGGTATTTCGTACCGGCCGTAACCATCGTGCAGGTAGGACCAATCACGACGAGGGGTCCGGTTGCCGATACCCTATCCCCGAACCTGTTGCCAGCCGAATCGACAGTGCTTTGCAATACGCAATTGCCTTTTTCTGTCGATGTGGAATCAAAACGGGTGGTTCCCACAACATGTACAACCCGATGCGGAGGAAACCCGAAGTGCGGCTGACTCCTACGTCCCAAGAGCGCCATCTGCGTGCACGCGGCGAACAGGAGGCACAGGGCAACCAAGACCTTCACCACACACGTGGGACCGTGGGAATGGTTGAGGATCAATACCAATGAACCGAAACTCCACAGCACCAATGCTACTGCCATGATCCTGGAGAATCCGATATCAATTCCCCCAACTCCTGTTACGAGTATCGAAAGCAACAGAGAAATGGGCAACCCTACCAAAATCCTTGGAATTTGTCTGGTGTATCTATCGGATGAACAGCATTCCATGCAGAATATACTGCAGAAGTGGTGTTATTGCTTCGAAGCTACAACCAACAATGCAAGCAAGGATAGATCAAGATTCTTGTGCATGGCCAACTTGATGAGTCGCGCGGCGAAAGCCTCGTCTCCGGCCTCGGACGTCCGTACGCGCATCACTTGCACGTACAGGGCATACAGAGGACGGTCGGTGAGCTCGAAATGTCGGAGAAGGATATCCTTGAACTCCTTCTGCCAAGGGCCAGTCTCTGATTCGGCGATTTCCAGAGCCGGCAAATCCGCATCTCCGGTCAATGCCAACCTGTCGGCCAGGTCAAGGGTATCCAGGTAAGAGCAGGTATCGAGATACGCCTCGTAGGAGGAAAGCCCCTCCAGGATACTGTAATCGCAACGCGAAGCGTTCTGCTTCAGCTCCAAGCGACGTTTCATAGCCAACTCACCCTTCTTGTCCCTTTTCGACAAGGCATACGCTGCCAGAAAGGAGGCTACTATGGCAAGAACCAATTCATCCACCATGGGAATGGGATCGCGTACCGCCAGGGAGAAGAAAAAGTAGACGGTAAGGAATACCGCCGAGGACACCAACAACCGGGGAATATACCGTGCGTCCTGGATCCAACGGTCCACGCCGCGATCGATTTGGGTATAGAGGGTGAACAGTGCGTCGTCCTTCTCGTGGGTATTCAACCCGGTGGAGGCAAGCCAATGGATTTCATCATCCTCTTGCCAGGATGGAGCGAGTTTCGGATCGACGAAAGGAGTCAGATAGAGAGATTTTTCACGATTTCTTCGTAAGATAAAACATGATGCCATGTTGACGACCTTTATAATACCGACTTGAAATTTGCAATCTTCTCTTGCAATGTTGCCTTGAACGATTCCCTATCCTTACCGTCGGTATGGAAGAACAGATAGTATTTGACTTTCGGTTCGGTGCCAGATGGCCGAACCACCAATTTGTCCCCTGTGGTAAAACGTAGTATAATCACATCCGAAGGGGGAAGTCCATCCGGGCCACCATGCAGCAGGTCCGTCGCTTCGGTAATGGTATATCCGGCGAAAGTATCGGAAACCTTCAACGAACGGAAATCCTTCATGATGTCCGCCATCTTCTGCTTTCCCGCACTCCCCTCATAGGTGAAGGAAAGTACCGCTTCGGTGTAATATCCATAGGAATCGTATATCTGGTTGAGCCGCTCCTTCAGCGACAATCCTTTGGATGCATAATGGCTCATCATTTCTACGGCCAGAACAGCCGTGGAGACTGCATCCTTGTCACGAACCTGTGGGACCGAGAGGTATCCGAAACTTTCTTCACAACCAAAGAGGAAGAATTGTTTCGCCGAATGCTCGAGCGCCGCTATCTTTTCGGCTATGTATTTGAATCCGGTCAACACATCGACACAAGCGGCGCCATTCTTTTCGGCTATTTCCCGCACCAAGTCGGTCGTCACTATCGATTTCACGACCAAAGGCTGTCTGGCTCCTTCTTGGGAACGTTCTTTCCATGTTTGGATCAGGTAGTCGCAGAGCAGGACTGCGATCTGGTTCCCGGTGAGCAATGAAAAGGAGTCCTTGTTCGGACCAGAGGGAATCGCTATGCCCAAGCGGTCGCCGTCAGGATCGGTTCCCAGGACGATATCGGCCTTGCATTGGATACCAAGTCCAATTGCCAGCCGCATGGCTTGTGGATCTTCCGGGTTCGGCATGGATACCGTCGGAAAATCCCCATCCGGAAGCTCTTGCTGCTCCACTACTTCGCAATGCACACCGAGTTTGGCCAAAATGGTGCGGACCGGAATATTCCCGGCTCCATGCAGAGGTGTATAGGCGACGGTCACGGAACTACTCGAAAGCAATCCGGGACGAGCAAGACTCTCGGTTACCATGGAATAATAGGCTTCATCCACCGATTCGGGGACATTCGACAACAAGGCCGAAGCCTTGGCCTCCGATTGGCTCATGGTGCGGATTGCTCCTGGCACTACGGCTGCGACCCGTTCGGCGATACCGATATCGTGCGGAGGAGTAACTTGTCCACCATCCGACCAATACACCTTGTATCCATTGTATTTGGCGGGATTGTGACTGGCGGTTATTACAATACCCGCTGTTGTCTTCAGGTAGCGCAACGCGAAGGAGAGCATCGGCACAGGATGCAATGTGTTGTACAGATACACCTTCACCCCATTGGCACAGAGGGTCAACGCAGCTTGTCGCGCGAACAGTTCTGA